>JADHEF010000126.1_pt1 | contig 89884 bp, 75 predicted proteins | sample 8952391 | NCBI WGS metagenome assembly JADHEF01 (sample SAMN16124439, study PRJNA663245) | bioreactor sludge metagenome | isolation source: sludge (nitrite) | place: India:Bengaluru | collected 2019-02-28
CGACCCTCCCGGCCCGCGCCGCATCTTCGATTACGACGCCGACCCGGACCACCCCGCCGTGATCGAGGCGGCGAACATCAATCCCTACCTCATTGACGGTCCCAATCTCGCCATCATCAATCGTAACACCCCGCTTTGCGACGCTCCCGCCATCGGCATCGGAAACAAACCGATTGACGACGGCAACTACCTGTTCACCCCCGAAGAGAAAGCCGAATTCCTGAAACTGGAACCCGGAGCCGCCGGTTTTTTCCGCCCGTGGGTCGGCTCACAGGAATTCATCCAGGGGCGTTCGCGCTGGTGCTTGTGGTTGGGCGACTGCCCGCCCGAACGGCTGCGCCAGATGCCCCACGCTCTTGCGCGGGTCGAGGCGGTCCGCCGCGAACGCTTGAAAAGCAAAAGCGCGCCAACGCGTAAACTCGCCGACACGCCGACGCGGTTTCACGTCGAGAACATGCCCGACGAGCCGTTCCTGCTGATTCCGAAAGTTTCGTCAGAACGTCGAGTCTATATCCCCATGGGCTTCATGGACCCCGAAACGCTGGTGAGCGATCTGGTGTTCATCATGCCGGATGCCACCCCCTTCCACTTCGGCATCCTCTCCAGCGCCATGCACATGGCCTGGGTGCGGCAGGTCTGCGGGCGGCTCAAATCGGACTACCGCTATTCGGCGAGCCTGGTGTACAACAACTTCCCCTGGCCGTCGCCGACGGACAAACAGCGGGCCGACATCGAAGCCGCCACGCGCGCCGTGCTGGCCGCCCGCGAGCGCCACCCCGACGCCTCGCTGGCCGACCTCTACGATCCCGCCGCCATGCCCGCCCCGCTCGCCCAGGCCCACTCCGCCCTCGACCGCGCCGTGGACCGCGCCTACCGCCCCCAACCCTTCCCCACCGACCGCCAGCGCGTCGAACACCTCTTCGCCCTCTACGAAAACCTCACCAGCCCGCTGGTGGCGATGGGGGGAGCGAAGAAGCCGAAACGACGGGGAGTGTGAAACTCCGACGAATCCGGTCGGGGCCAAGGGCCCGGCCCAGATGTGCCTCCGGGCATGGCGCTTCGTTGGCTTAAGAAGGGGAAAGTCTCCCCTGGATTCGTGCATAGAAATGCGATGCCCACCGGTCGGTAATCAGGCAACTCGCCTGGCGTACCTTGCTTGTTGAAATCGCAGCAGCCCCGTGGAAAGAAGTGCATTGCGAACTCAAAACATGCCCCACGAAGACCATGATCAGAACCTGACCCTGCGCCTCCAACCGCCCGGGGACACCAACGAAGTGCCGGCTGAATTGCTCGCCCAGACCCTGGTTGGTTTTCAGCAATTGGTTTGCCTCTGCGCGCTCCAGGTTGAAGGTTATGCGGTTCGCCAGCGGGTGCGGATTCCCGATCAGGTGCGGGACCGTTTTGTGCTGGCATGCCGGCCGCCCAAGCCCGGAAGTTTTCTGGTGGAAGCCCGCATTATGCAGCGGACACCCGATGTCGTTTCCGCAAGCCGGGTTCCGGAAGTGGTGAAAAAACTCCGGGATTTCTCGACCGCAGCCTCCGCCGGCGATACGAATGCCGTTAATGATTTGGTGCCCGACAGCCGTTTGCGCCGGAAGATGCTTAGTTGCCTGGGAGGCTTGGCGCCGCCGACCGGCAGCGGATACCGCTTCGGGTTTTCGAACGGAGTGGGCGGGGAGGTTGTGTTGAGCGAGGATGTTTCCCGGAAAGTGGAAACTCTGATCCGGCCGGTCGATGATACCGAGGCCGTGCGAACAGTCACCGGCAAACTGGATGCCATTTCGTTCAGCGAGCACAAACTGACCCTCTTCTATGCACCCAAGAGCCGTTTGCTTGACTGCATTTACGACGACGACCTGGAACCCATGCTGTTCGAAAACCGGCGTGACCTGATTCAGGTGACGGGGCGCGTTCTTATGGACGAGGAACAACACCCCAAGAAGATCGTGGAAGTGGAAGCCATAGAGGATTTGGACCTGACGTCATTCGCCATTTCGGAGGTGAACTGGGGATCGGGTATCCTTCGTTTTCATGAGGCGTTGGCAATCAAGCCATCTCTCGACGAGTCCGAGCAGTTGTTACAGGTCGAGTATCCAGACCTTGGGATTGACGCATTTGCCCCCACGAGGACGGAACTGTACGAGGAGATTCTGGATCAAATCCGGATGCTTTGGATCGAGTATGCGGAGGAGACGGACGAAAACCTGTCCGCCCCCGCACTGAACCTGAAACACCGCCTTACACAAGCGATCATCAAGGAGGGGTGATGCGGCGCGATAAACAAGATATCGAAGCCGCCCTGACTTCGAAAGGCTTCCAGTCTCGGGAGGGCGACCACAAGTATTTCGTTTACTGGTCAATAGGGGGGAAGAAGAGCATGGCCAAAACAAAAACTAGCCACGGATCGGGTGGCGATGTCGGTGACGATCTATTGAAGTTCATGGCCCGCCAGTGTTGTCTCACCAAACAAGAGTTCCTCCGACTGGTGGACTGCCCGATGGACCGTGATGAATACGAAAAGAAACTGAAAGAATCGGGTAAAGTGTAACAAAAACTCATGTCAAATTCGTCAAATTCGGGGAGGTCGACCTAATAGACCGTCGGCGACGCTTGCCGCATCCTGATTAATCCTTGCCCTCGCCCGGTGCGCCATTCCTCGTGCTCCGCCGCGCATGGCAATTCCGCCCCCGCCGCCAGGATGGTTCCCGCAAGGGAATACCCAACCCCGAAACCCGGCGCTATGTTTGCCCGCATGGTAACCCACCGCCTCATCCCGACCCCGCCCAAATCGTTTTTAGCCCCCATTTTCTGCACAAAACGGGGGAAAAAGCATTCCAACCCATATCGCATCAACGCCTTACATCGAAAAACAGGTGTCGCTAAAACCCGCCTAAAACCCCAACAAACCGCATTTCCGACGCTGAAAACGCGCAACGTAACCGAAAAACCGTTCCCGATAACAATCGCCCCCGAATCGCCCCCCCGCCTTCCCTTCGCGTTTCTTCGTGGCCCTTCGTGGATTGCCCTTCTCCTTCGCGGACCGCTCTTTTCCTCCACGTGAAGCCGCGACCCGTCCGCGGTTTCCGTTATGGCTGCCGGGCCGTCCACTCTTGGAAGCTCCGCCGGGCCTCCGAGACGAAGGCCCTCATATCCTTGTCCGGGACGCGCTCCAATTCGATTCCGGCGCGCTTGGCCAGCCTGGCGAACCGCGCCGTCCCAAGCGCCGATGACAGCAACAGTTTCCGGGGCAGGACGTTGGCCACACCGCTCCCCTTGTCGATCAGGGCTTCCGCGACGGTTGCCGGAACTCCGGACGCCGTGGTGGGGACGAATTCATTGCCGAGGATAAAGCAACTCGCCGCATCCATCAGGCAAACGACATGGAAGTCGCCGTCCTGCTCCGTCCTGACGGGGGCATCATTCAGGCGAAAAACGATCCATGCTTCGTTCACGGCGTAGTCGCGAGGATGACGCACGGGTTGGCCTCCTTTTGGTCGAACACCACACTTTGACGTCGAGCGTTTGCCCGTTCGCAACATGAGATTGCCCGGTGTCCTCCCGCGGGAATCTGGACGCTTGACCAGTCTCTATCGCCGTCCACCCCGCCTGTCAGGCCGATTCCATTCCCCCCGGATTCGCCCCACCCTTCCCTTCGCGTTCCTTCGTGCCCCTTCGTGGACCGCTCTTCTCCCTCGTGGATCGCTCTTTTCCTCCCCGTGAAGCCGCGACCCGTCCGCGGCGTATTCTCCGCACACGGTTGCGGCGGGGCTTTCCCCCCGCATCCGGTATCATCACCACCCGTTCCGGAGGTTCCGATGCCCGCTGTTCGCCGGACCGCCGCCCTCACCGCGGCGGCCGCCCTCATCTTCTTCACGGGAGCAAACGCCTTGGCCGCCGCCACCATCACCGTGCCGCTGATCCCCCGCGAGACCCTCTTCGGCAACCCGAAGATCGCCTCCCCCCGCCTTTCGCCCGACGGCAAGATGCTGGCCTACCTCGCCCCCGAGAAGGGCGTGCTGAACGTGTGGGTGCGCACCCTGGGCAAGACCGACGACCGCGTGGTCACCGCCGACAAGAAGCGCGGCATCCGTACCTACTTCTGGCAGGACGACAGCCGCAACATCCTGTACGCGCAGGACCTGGACGGCGACGAGAACTGGCATCTCTACCAGGCCGACCTGGCCACCTCCAACACGCGCGACCTGACCCCGTGGCAGGGCGTGCAGGCGCGCACCGTGGACATGAACCCCGACTTCCCCGGCGTGATGCTCATCAGCCTGAACCTGCGCGACCGCCGCCTGCACGACGTGTACCGCCTGGACCTGAAGACCGGCGCCGTGACCCTGGACACCGAGAACCCCGGCGACGTGGTGTCGTGGGTCACGGACCACAAGATGCGCGTGCGCGTGGCCGAGGTGCAGACGCCCGACGGCGGCACGGAGATCCGCATGCGCACCGCCCCCGGCGCGCCGTGGAAACCCTTCCAGCGCTGGGGGCCCGACGAGAGCGGCAGCGGCGTGCTCGGTTTCACGCCCGACAACCGCGGCGTGTGGCTGAGCAACAGCCTGGGCGTGAACGCGGCGCGGCTCGAGCGCGTGGACCTGGCCACCAGCCGCGCCACCGTCATCGCCGAGGACCCGCAGTACGACCTGGGCGGCATCCAGACCCACCCCCGCACCCGCAAGCTCGAGGCCCTGCGCTTCATCCGCGCGCGACGCGACTGGCAGGTGATCGACCCGGCGCTCCGGCCCGACTTCGACGCGATCCGCAAGGTGCGCGACGGCGACTTCGACCTCGTCAGCCGCGACCTGGCCGACACGAAATGGATCGTCGCCTACATCGTGGACGACGGCCCGGTGGCCTACTACCTCTACGACCGCAGGACGCGCAAAAGCGACTTCCTCTTCACCAACCGTCCCGAGCTGGAGAAGTACAAGCTGGCGAAGATGGAACCCGTCGAGTTCCCCGCGCGCGACAGCCTGACGCTGCACGCGTACCTCACGCTGCCCCCGGGCGTGCCGGCGAAGAACCTGCCCCTCGTCCTGTTCGTGCACGGCGGCCCGTGGGGGCGCGACGTGTGGGGCTTCAACACCGACGCGCAGTGGATGGCCAACCGCGGCTACGCCGTGCTGCAGGTCAACTTCCGCGGATCCACCGGTTACGGGAAGAAGTTCGTCAACGCCGGCGACCGCGAGTGGGCCGGCAAGATGCACGACGACCTGATCGACGCCAAGGAGTGGGCCGTGAAGCGCGGCTATGCCGATCCCGGGCGCGTGGCCATCTACGGCGGCAGTTACGGCGGGTTCGCGGCGCTCGTCGGCGCCACCTTCACGCCCGACGCCTTCGCCGCCGCCATCAGCGTCGTGGGGCCGTCCAACCTGGTAACCCTCATCCGCACCATCCCGCCCTACTGGGCCCCCCTGCGCGCGTCGTTCGACAAGCGGGTCGGCCGGCTGGAGACCGACGAGGAGTTCCTCAGGAGCCGCAGCCCGCTCTTCAAGGCCGACCGCATCCGCATCCCGCTGCTGGTGGCCCAGGGCGCCAACGACCCGCGCGTGAAGCAGGCCGAGAGCGACCAGATCGTGGCCGCCGCCCGCAAGAACGGCAAGGAGGTGGACTACCTCGTCTTCCCCGACGAGGGCCACGGCTTCGCCCGCCCCGAAAACCGCCTCAAGTTCATCGCCGCCGCCGAGGCCTTCCTGGCCAGGCACCTCGGCGGCCGCGCCGAACCCCCGTCGGCCAGGGAGAAGTGGGACGCGCTGAAGAAGTAGGGGGGCGGCTGCCCGACCATTGCCGAACCGGCCTCCAGCCACGGAAACCAACCCGTATTCTTGACTCGTTGTGATGGATGCCGGAGGAAATCACCAATGCGCGGATTCACACGGATGTATCCTGTCGGGACGGCACCACGCAGAATTCAGGAGGAACCCATGTCGGAACTTCACCGGATTACCGTCAACCCCGGCCAGTGCGGGGGGCGGCCGTGCGTGCGCGGCCTCAGGGTTCGCGTCAAGGATATCCTCGAAATGCTTGCCGCAGGAACCACGCCGGTTCAGATCCTTGAGGACTTTCCGTACCTCGAACCGGGTGACATCACCGCGTCTTTGGAGTTCGCGGCAAGGCAGGCCGATCACCCGATCGTGCGGGCGGCATGATTCCCCGGTTTCTTGTGGATGCACAACTCCCGCCGGCCATTGCCCGCCAATTGTCGCAACTGGGGTTCGAGTCGGTCCACGTTCAGGACCTGGGACTTGCCGGTGCGGACGATACCACCATCTGGTTCAAGGCTTTGGAGCTTGGCACAGCGATCATCACCAAGGACGAGGATTTCGCCGACCGCATTGCCCTCGACCCCGACGGCCCGCCCATCGTGTGGCTCCGGATCGGAAACAGCTCCAAGGCCGCCTTGATTGACTGGTTTCTTCCCCTGCTATCCGAGGTCTGCAAGAAACTGGAGGCGGGTGAGAAACTGATCGAGGTGGTCTGACCATCTGGCCGGGGTTACCGCTCCGGCGGGATTGCGGGGTTCACGGGGCGACGGGACATCCTGAACCTGCGATCCGGCGCCTGGTCATTTTCCGAAGCCGCGCATGTGGCGCGGATTCGTGGACAGATCTGCGGTGCCCGCGCACTCGTAATCGTATTCTCGCCCCCGAGTAACCACGTCATCTCCCTCCGAGCAACAGGGCCGGAGCGGGTGGCGGACGCCTCAGGTGAGGCGGGGGAATTCCCGAGGACGAGTCCGAGTACGAGTCCGAATGGGGGGACCCAAACCGCCGGGCCATCGTGGCATCCGCCACACGGCGGATGCCACGGGCTCCGGTTCCGTTACTTGCCCGCCATCGCCAGCGCCACGTCGGCGGCGCCGTCCGTGCCGATCGGCTGCAGGTCGAACTTCTCCTGCAGGATCTTCAGCACGTTCGGCGTCACGAAGGCCGGCAGCGCCGGGCCCAGCTTGATGCCCTTCACGCCCAGGTGCAGCAGCGTCAGCAGAACCGCCACGGCCTTCTGTTCGAACCACGAGATCACCAGCGTCAGCGGCAGGTCGTTCACGCCGCACTGGAACGCGCCGGCCAGCGCCAGGGCCACCTGGATGGCGCCGTACGCGTCGTTGCACTGCCCCATGTCGAGCAGCCGCGGCACGTCCATGCCGTTCAGCTTGATCGTGCCGAAGTCATGCTGGCGGATGCGGTACTTGCCGCAGCCCAGCGTCAGCACGACCGAGTCCTGGGGCGCGTTGGCCGCGAAGTCCGCGAAGTAGTTGCGTCCCGGCTCGGCGCCGTCGCAGCCGCCGACCACGAAGAAGCGCTTGATCTGCCCCGCCTTCACGGCCTCAACGATGGGGCCGGCCAGGTCGAGCAGCACGCTGTAGTGGAACCCGACGGTGCTCTTCTTGAGCGGCGTCGGCTTCAGGTTCCCGATCTGTTTCGCGCGGGCGATGACCTCGGCGAAGTTGTCGTCCTTGATGCACTTCGCGCCCGGCACCGCCGTGACGCGCGTCGTGTAGAAACGGTCGAGGTAGGTGTTGTTCGCCCACGGGATCAGCACGCAGTTCGTGGTGGCCAGGATCGGCCCGCCGAAGCGCTCGAACTCGTCGCGCTGCTTCTGCCAGGCGTCGCCGAAGTGCCCGGCCAGGTTCTTGTGCCTGCGCAGCTCGGGGTACATGTGGGCCGGCATCATCTCGCCGTGCGTGTACACCTTGATGTCCGTGCCCTCCACCTGCTCCAGCAGGGCCTTCAGGTCCACCATGTCGTGGCCCGTGATCAGGATGCCGGGGCCGTCCTGGATGCCCTCGGTGATCTCCACCGGCGAGGGCTTGCCCATCACCTCGACGTGCCCGTCGTTGAGCAGCTGCATCACCTTCAGGTTCATCCGGCCGCACTCGAGCACCAGGTCCAGCAGGCTCGCGATGTCGAAGTTCACGTTGGTCACCGTGGCGAACAGCGCCTCCTCGATGAAGGCCTCCACCTCGGGGTCGGTCTTGCTCAGGCGCCGGGCGTGGGCCTTGTAGGCCGCCATGCCCTTCAGCCCGTAGAGCAGGATCTTCTGCAGCGATTCCATGTCGGGGTTCTTGCCGCACACACCCATGTCCGTGCAGGCCACGCCCCGGAAGGTCTGTTCACACTGGTCGCAGTACATCGAGCACATCGTCAAATCTCCTTGTCAGGTTCGATGCGGACACCATGCCACAGGTGGCGGACGGGGGTCTTGATATCGGTCAAGGTTTTCGAAAAAAAACCGTGGGACCGTTTCCCTCCATGGCCGCCGTCCCGCGAAACGCCCCTTGCCCTTCCGGTTCGGATCGGGCAGAAGAACCCGTCATGGCTTTGCCGCACGAACCCCTCACGCACGGCGATTCCGTGGCCGGACAGTTGCGCGCGACCTTCCTGTTTCGCGGCTGGCCGGACGCGGACCTGGCCGAACTGGCCCGGATGGCAAGGCTCCACCGTGCCCGGCGCGGCGACCTCCTCTTCATGCAGGGCGACGACTGCGGCCACCTGCATGTGCTGACCGGGGGCAAGGTGCAGCTCTACCGCATCCAGCCCGAGGGCCGCGAGGTCACGCTCCACGTCGTCGGCGCCGTCTCCCTGGTCGCCTGCGCCGCACTGTTCATGGGCAGCATTTACCCGGCCAGCGCGCGCGTGGTCTCGCCCGAGGCCCTGCTGATCCAGGTGCGCGGACAACTGTTCCTCGACTTGCTGGCGCGGCGGCCCGACCTGTCGCGCCGGATGATCGGCGCCCTCGCCGGCCGCATCGGCGAACTGGCCGACCGGCTCGAATCCCAGTCGGCGGATTCCGCCCCCACCCGCATGGCCAAGTGGCTGGTCGAGCTGCCGCGAGTCCCGACCGCCTCCCGCAACGGACACACGGTCGTGCGCATCCCCGGCACCAAGCGCGCCGCCGCCGCCGGGCTGGGTATGGCGCCCGAAACCTTCAGCCGGTGCCTGCGGCGCCTGGAAGAGTCCGGCGTGATCCGCGTCGAGGGGCGCGATGTGGCCGTGCTGAACACCGCCCGGCTCATCGCCGAGGCCGGCGCCGCATGACCGCCCGCGCCACCGGCATCCGCCGCGCCCTCATCGCCGCCGCCATCCTCGCCGGCCTGGGCATCGGCGCCGCCGCCGGAATCGGCGGCTACACGTTCATCTACGCCAAGGGGTTCAGTTACATGACCAACGACCCCGCGGCCTGCGCCAACTGCCACGTCATGCAGGACCATTTTGACGCGTGGCGCAAGAGCAGCCACCATGCCGTGGCTACCTGCAACGACTGCCACACCCCCCACAACTTCGTGGGCAAGTGGGTGACCAAGGGCCTCAACGGCTATCACCACAGCCTCGCTTTCACCACCGGCAACTTTCCCGAGCCGATCCAGATCAAGGCGCGCAACAAGGCCGTCACCGAGCAGGCCTGCCGTTACTGCCACGCCGACATCGTGGCCGGCATCGACCACCCGCGCATCAACCCCGCCGGCGAACCCGGCGAACCCATGAGCTGTATCCGGTGCCACGCCTCGGTCGGGCACCTTCAGACCAGTAACTGAAACCCCACGGAGGGAAGAACCATGAGCGAGCCCAAAGACCAGGAACCCCAGCCCGCCGGATCGTCCACGCGCCGCGTGCTCACCATCGCCGCCGTCATCGGCCTGCTCACCGCCGCGGTCGCCTTCGGCGTCACGGCCCTGCTCGTCAACATCTTCGAGCACAAGCAGGAGGCCCGGAACCCCTTCTTCCGCGTCGTGACGCTGACCGACGAGACCGACGACCCCGCCATCTGGGGCAAGAACTTCCCCCAGCAGTATGACGGCTACCTGAGGACCGCCGACCAGAAGCGCACCCGCTTTGGCGGCAGCGAGGCCATGCCCCGCACGCCCACCCAGGCCGATCCCCGCAGCGTGGTCGCCCAGTCGCGCCTCGAGGAGGACCCCCGCCTCAAGATCATGTGGGCCGGCTACGCCTTCTCCAAGGACTTCCGCGAGGAGCGCGGCCACGCCTACATGCTGCTCGACCAGGAATACACCGAGCGCCAGAAGGTGGCCAAGCAGCCCGGATCGTGCATCCAGTGCCACGGCTCGGTCTACAACGCCTACAAGAAGCTGGGCAACGGCGACATCATCAAGGGCTTCCACGAGATGAACAAGATGCCCTATTGGGAGGCCCACAAGCTCGTGAAGCACCCCGTGGCGTGCATCGACTGCCACGACCCCGACACCATGGCCCTGCGCGTGACGCGCCCCGGGTTCATCCTCGGCATCAAGGCCCTCAGGGAGTCGCAGGGCGTGAAGGACTATGACGTCAACAAGACGGCGACCCACCAGGAGATGCGCAGTTTCGTCTGCGGGCAGTGCCATGTGGAGTATTACTTCGCGGGCCCCGAGAAGCAGTTGACCTACCCGTGGGCCAAGGGCATCCAGGTGCAGAACATCCTGGCCTACTACGACGAGATCCAGTTCAAGGACTGGACCCACGCCGAGACGAGCGCGCCGGTGCTGAAGGCCCAGCACCCCGAATTCGAGATGTGGAACCAGGGCATCCATGCGCGCTCGGGCGTGGCGTGCGCCGACTGCCACATGCCCTACACCCGCGTCGGGGCGCTCAAGATCAGCGACCACCACGTCCAGAGCCCGCTGCTCAACATCAACCACGCCTGCCAGACCTGCCACAAGTTCAGCGAGGAGGAGATCAAGGCCCGCGCCGAGCTGATCCAGGAGCGCACCATGGGCCTGCGAAACATCGCCATGGACGCGCTGATGGACCTCATCGGCGACATCAAGGCGGCGCGCGCCGCCGGCGCCACGGACGACCAGCTCACCTCGGCCCTCCAGGCCCAGCGCAAGTGCCAGTTCTACCTCGACTTCGTCGAGGCCGAGAACTCGTCCGGCTTCCACGCGCCGCAGGAGGCGGCCCGCATCCTGGGCGAATCCATCAACTTCGCCCGCAAGGGCCAGGAGGCCCTGCGCGGCCTGCCGTCCAAGCGCGACGCCCTGCGCATCTCGCAGATCGTCCCCGACGCCCGCGCCGCCGAATCCGCAAAGTGGGTGTTGACCTCCGCGCGCTGAAGCGCGCAACGCACCCAAGGCAGGTGGGAACGGACGCCCTGGACGGTTCACGTGTGCCCCCGGCGCCATCCGGGTTCCACCCGTGACAACCCTCCTGATCCGGCGCCCCGTCACACCTTGAGGAAGATCTTCTTCCGGTAGAGCGGCAGCATCAGCAGCATCCACAGCGCCACGTAGGTGAGCGCCCACATCATCGACGCGAACTCGTTGTTGCCGAACGCGGCCGTGTAGAGATGCCAGGTCCAGCTTTTCACGTTGGTTGCGCTTTGGCCTTCGCCCCACTTGATCATGCCCATGAGCCGGGCCATGAGGCCCGAGCCGAAGAAGGCCAGGATGGCGTTTGTGCCCAGCACCAGGAAGGGCGGGGTCCAAGCCTTCCAGCCCCGCACGTCCACGGCGTAGTAACAGGCCGCAAGGAATGCGGAAGCCCAGCCGGCCATCGCGATGACGTAGCTGCTGCTCCAGATCTTCTTGTTGATGGGGAACCACAGGCCGAGCAGCTCGCCGATCCAGATGAGCGCGACGCCGGCGATGAACAGGAGCGCGGCCTTGCGCGTGCGCGTGACATTGGGCGCCTGGATCCAGGCGCCGCACAGCGTGCCCAGAAGCACCGTGGCCACCGCGGGAACCGTGCTGAGCAGACCCTCCGGGTCGGGGCGGTCCGAATACAGGTGACGGCCCAGGAGGGTGGTGTCGATCCAGTCGTTCAGGCGTCCGGGGAAGGGTGCGCCGGCCGGCGCGTCCACCGTGATCCCCTTGACGCCCGCGCCGATGGCGTAGCCCGCCGGTGCGTCCACGAACTTCATGACCAGCCAGTACGCGGCCACAATGCCGACCGACCAGGCCAGCCGCCCGCGCGGGCCGGTCGCCACCATGATGAGCGACGCCACGACGTAGCACATCGCGATCCGGTGCAGCACGCCCACCAGGCGGATGGGTGAACCGCCGGTCGCCTGCAGCGGAAACCAGTCGGAAAATGACCCGCGGCGCGTGGGCCCGTTGAAGTAGTTGAAGTCCGCGACGAACCAGGCCACCGCCAGGCCGACCAGCACCCAGCCGGGAAGCAACCAGCGGTTGCGGGGCGCCGCGCCCCCGGGCGACGGGCGGGGTTCCAGCGAAACCATCTCCAGCCCCGCGATGGCCAGCAGGTAGGGCGTGATCAGGCGCAGGTTGGGAAACCCGCTGAGGATCAGCCCCAGCATGTAGAGCACGCACGCCCGCACGAACACGTGACCGAGCAGGTGGGGCTTGCTGGCGCCGCGGGCGATGCGCTTGTCGAACGAGAACGTCATCGCCACGCCCACGATGAAAAGGAAGAACGGGAAGATCCAGTCGGTGGGGGTCCAGCCGTCCCACGGGGCGTGCCCGAGGGGCCAGTACATCTTGCTCCAAGTGCCGGGGTTGTTGACCAGGATCATGCCCGCGATCGTGAGACCGCGGAAGACGTCGAGCGAAACCAGCCGCTCGCCCTTGGGCAGCGGGGGCGCAATTTGTTGTTCCACGAAAGACCTTTCCGGAAAGCGGGTGGACCCGTCCATTGCGGGACGGGACAGCGACGCACGGCTAAACGCGGAATGCAAAACGCAAAATGCGGCCGCGGGCGGGGGGCAAAGCGGCCCGGCCTAGAACAACCCCTCGATATCCACCCCGTCGTTGAGACGGATGCGCTCGAAGGCCGCGTGTTCGGGCATGCCGGGCATGAGCAGCATTTTGCCGGTCAGCACGACGATGAAACCGGCGCCGCTGCTGGCGTACAGGTCGCGCACGCGCATGCGCCAGCCGCCGGGGGCTCCGCGCAGGTCGGGGTTGTCGCTGATGGACATCTGGGTCTTGGCCATGCAGACGGGAAGGTGGGCGAGGCCGTTGCGCTCCAGCACCGCGATGCTCTTTTCAGCCGCCTCGTCGTAGTCCACGCCGTCGGCTCGATACACCTCGCGGGCCAGCGCCGCGATCTTTTCGCGCAGGGGTTGGTCCTCGCGGTAGAGAAAGGTCAACTGCGAGGGCTGGTCCGCCGCGCGGAGCACCTCGCGGGCCAGGTCCTCGGCACCCTCGCCGCCCCGGGCATAGGCGTCGCTGATCGCGAAACCGATCTTCTCCCCGCGGGCGAATTCGCGAACCATCTCCAGTTCGCCGGGATCGTCGTCGGCGAACCGGTTGGCGGCCAGAACGACGGGGAGACCGAACTTGCGCATGTTCTGCACGTGGACCTGCGCGTTTGCCAGCCCGCACGACAGGGCCGGCCTGTTCGGTTTGCTCCAGTCCTCCCCGTCCAGCACGCCGTGGGCGCGCAGCGCCCGGCAGGTGACCACCACCACGGCCGCCGCCGGGCGCAGGTTTCCCTGGCGGCACTTGATGTGGAGGAACTTCTCCGCGCCGAGGTCGGCCGCGAACCCCGCCTCCGTGATGACGTAGTCCGCCAGCTTCAGCGCGAGCCGCGTCGCCACCAGGCTGTTGCAGCCGTGGGCGATGTTCCCGAAGGGGCCGCAGTGGACCAGCGCAGGGGTTCCCTCGCGCGTCTGGACCAGGTTGGGGTTCAGCGCATCGCGCAGCAGCGCCATCATGGCGCCGGTGCAGCCGATCTCGCGGGCCGTCACGGCGGTGTCGTCGGCGCGGTATCCGACGAGGATGCGCTCCAGCCGCGCCTGCAGGTCCGCGACGTCGCGCGCAAGGGCCACGCATGCCATCACCTCGCTGGCCGCGGTGATGATGAATCCCGTCCGGTGCGGCCAGCCGTTGGCGCGGCCGCCAAGCCCCGCATCGATCTGGCGCAACTGTCGGTCGCACAGGTCCACCACGCGCGGCCAGGTGATCCGCTCGATCCCCAGGGGGTTGCCGAAATAGACCGAGTTGTCCACGCACGCCGCGAGCAGGTTGTGCGCCGAAGTGATGGCGTGAAAGTCGCCGTTGAAGTGGAGGTTGATGTCGTCTGACGGAACCAGCTGGGCCTTCCCGCCGCCCGTGCCGCCGCCTTTCATGCCGAAAACCGGGCCCAGCGACGGCTCGCGCAGGGCCAGGAAGTGGCTCACACCGAGGCGCCCGAAGGCCTCCCCAAGCCCGATGGAGGTGAGCGTCTTTCCCTCGCCGGCTTTCGTCGCCGTCATCGCCGTCACGAGGATCAGCCTGCCGTCCGGGTTGCCGCCGACGCGGCCCCAGATGCCGCGGCGCAGCTTCGCCTTCATGGTGCCGTGCAACTCCAGTTCGTCGGCCGGGATGCCCGCGGATTCGGCGACCGCGGTGATGGGTTGCGGGGCGGCCGCCGCCGCGCCGGATGTCTTCGGCAAATCCATGGGACTCCACCCTCCTCGATCTCGTTGCGAAGTGAACCGCGTACAAAGGAGGATCGGGGGAATCGAGTCAACCGGAGTCTGTAAAACGGGGACGGGTATTGCGGGACCACCCCCGGGTCCCGCCAAACGATGATCATTCGTGGCAGGGCCGTCCGTGCCGCCGGGTCAAACCGGGGCGCCCGGCTCAGTCGTCTTGACGCGTCTTCGTTCCCGCCCCGGTCCCGGTCAGTTCCGCCATTTCCTCCGGCGTGCCGGGGCGGCGCAGCATGTCGGCCAGGTACCGGTCCAGCGTCGGCAGCGCCGGGGCGTTGGCGATGCGGCCGGGGAATTCGAGGCGCGAGAAAAGGACGCGCTTCACCCGCTCGCGCGGGATGGTCAGCCTGCCGAACCCGTCGGGCTTGTTGCTCGACCAGAAGGTGACGGTCTGTGTCCCTTCCCTGTCGCGGCCGGTGCCCAGGAACACGACGGAATGGCCGCGCTCGCGGCTGCCGATCTGGTCGGTCCACCAGATTTTCATGAAGTCGCCCGGGCGGGCGCGGCGCCAGTCGTCGAAGTTGCGGCCGAGGCCCAGTTCGAAGAAGAGGCGGGCGGTGCCAGGCCCGTTGGCATTCCACCGGCCCCACACCCCCTCGCCGTCATCCTGCCCGTGGACCAGGAGCGACTGGGCGGTTTCGGAGGTGAGCCGGATCCGGCCCTCGCGGCGAAGGCGCTCGATGACCTTGAGAAATACGAGATACGTGCCGCCGGAACAGAAGTTGGGCGACGCGTCGCGCGGGCGGATGTCCAGCCGCCGGCCATCGGCAGATACCGCGCCGGCGAGGCTGGTGAGGGCGGCGGACGACGCCTCGTAGCGCCCCCCCCTCGACATGGCGGCCACCGCCTGGAGCACGACCCGATTGCAGTTTATCCGCCGCCCCGCCGGCGCGGCAAGGCGGCCATCCGGCGCGGATGCGGTGTCCCGGGCGGAAGGAGCGGTCGTGGCCGCAAAGCCGGAAGTCGCACACCCGCAGGCGCACAAAACCAGCAGGGCACAGACGACCGCGGGCAAACGCCGAACCATCCCGGGAGCCGTCGGAGCCATCATCCCGTCAACCTCCGTCACCGCGCACCCAAACGCAAGCAATTGGCGCAACGACGCCCCCCGCTTTGGTCGCCCCGGTTATCGTCGTGAATTTTCCGGATGGGGTGTGATGGTTTCGGGCGATGGCCGGATCGCACATCGAGATCGTGGGGGCGCGCACCCACAACCTGAAGGGCGTCAACGCGCGCATCCCGCTGGGGCAGCTGACCGTGATCACGGGCGTGTCCGGAAGCGGCAAGTCCTCCCTGGCCTTCGACACGCTCTACGCCGAGGGGCAGCGCCGCTTCGTAGAGAGCATGAGCACCTACGCGCGCCAGTTCATCGAGAAGATGGCCCGGCCCGATGTGGACCAGCTCCTCAACATCCAGCCGGCCATCGCCATCGAGCAGAAGAACAGCGTGAAGAACGCGCGCTCGACCATCGGCACGGCGACCGAGATTCACGACCACCTCCGGCTGCTTTTTGCCAAAGCCGGGGCGACGGTCTGTCCCGACTGCCGCCGCGAAGTCCGCGAAGATTCACCGCAGTCCGTGGCCGAGGCGCTCATGGCGGATCACTCCGGCGAACGCCTCCACCTGGTGGCGCCCCTGGCGCTGGGGGAAAAGGCGCGCCCGGAGGCCGTGCGGGGCGAACTGCTCCGTGAGGGTTTCACCCGCGTCCTGGTGGCCTCGCCCGGGGCGCCCCCGCGCACCCTGGATATCGAGGGCGACAACCCCGCGGACCTCGCCGCCGCTTTTGAAGGGGGAACCGTGCGGGTCCTGATCGACCGCCTGGTGCCGGATCCGGGCGACTACGAGCGCCTGGCGGCAAGCGCGTCTGTCGCATTCCAGGCCGGCAAGGGCACCCTCGAAATCCACTTCGCGGACTCCGCGGCCCCGGCGCTCGTTTTCCATTCCGGGTTTCGCTGCAACGGCTGCGGGCGCGCCTTCGCCCGGCCGGAGCCAAACCTCTTCTCGTTCAACACGCCCCTCGGCGCGTGCCCCGAGTGCAGCGGCTTTGGCCGCGTGACGGGAGTGGACTGGGACAAGGTGTTTCCCGACCGCTCCCTGACGCTGGCGCAGAAACCGGTCGCCCCCTGGAACACCCCCGCCTACCGCGACACCTACGCCTGGCTGAGGAAGTTCGCCGACCCCAAGGACATCCCGTTCGACAAGCCGCTCGCGAAGTTCACGCGCCGCGAGTGGAACGCCCTCCTCTACGGCGCCGGCAGGTTCGAGGGGGTGCAGGAATTCTTCAAGTGGCTGGAGAAGGAGCGCTACAAGGTGCAGAGCCGCATCCTGATCGCGCGCTACCGCGGATTCTCCACGTGCCCCAGGTGCGACGGCGCGCGGCTCCTGCCAGACGCGCTGAACGTGAGGTGGGGGCCGCAAGACGGCCGGATGCCGCGGCGCATCCTTCCCGAGATCACGCGCCTCAGCATCCGCGACCTGCTGGGGGAGTGGGTGTCCGTGAAACTCACCCCGCACGAGGAGCAGCTGTTCGGCCGGATCCACCGCGAGATTCTGTCGCGCCTGACCTATCTGGCGCGCGTGGGCCTGGGATACCTGACCCTCGACCGCCAGACGCGCACCCTTTCGGGTGGCGAGGCGCAGCGCATCAACCTGGCCACGGCGCTGGGCACCGCGCTCACCCAGACCCTCTATGTGCTGGACGAGCCGACGGTCGGCCTCCACCCGCGCGACTCGCGCCGCCTGCTGGATATCCTGCGCGACCTGCGCGACAAGGGGAACACCATCGTTGTCGTGGAACACGATCCGGAACTGATCCTCGGGGCCGATCACCTGCTGGACATGGGGCCGCGGGCCGGCACCCACGGCGGGCAGGTCGTGTTCAGCGGACCGCCCTCAGGGCTGATGGCCGACGGATCGCGCAGCCTGACGGCGGAATTCCTGCACAGACAGCGCCATCGCGGCGCGGGCGGGACGCCCGCGTCCCAACCACCGGCACCCGCACCCCGGGACAAAGCCCTGACCATCGTGGGCGCCCGCGAACACAACCTGAAGAGCGTGACCGTGAGGGTGCCCCTGCACCGCTGGGTCTGTGTGGCCGGCGTTTCGGGAAGCGGCAAGACGACGCTCGTTCACCGCGTGCTGCACAACCGCTACCGCCAGCACCGCCGCGAATCGGTGGAGGACGTGGGACACTGCGAGCGGATTGACGGTTTTGACGCGCTGGACGAGATCCTGCTGATTGACCAGTCACCCATCGGGCGCTCCCTGCGCTCGAACCCGGTCACCTACGTGAAGGCCTACGACCCGATCCGCAAGCTCCTAGCGGAAACGCGCGAGGCGCGGACGCTCGGGCTGGCCGAGGGGAGCTTCTCGTTCAACGTGAAGGGCGGCCGGTGCGAGGAGTGCGAGGGAACCGGCGTAACGACCTACGACATGCATTTCCTCGCCGAGATGACGCTGCCGTGCGAGTCGTGCGACGGCAAACGGTTCCAGGACCGCGTGCTGGAGGTGCGCCACAAGGGGCGCAACGTGCACGACATCCTCGGCATGACGGTGGACGACGCGTGCGATTTCTTCGGCGATCTCTCCGTGATCGCTCGGCGGCTCAGGCCCCTGCGCGAGGTGGGGCTGGGGTACCTCACGCTCGGCCAGAACACCTCCACGCTTTCGGGCGGCGAGGCGCAGCGCCTCAAGCTGGCGAGTTTCCTGGGCACGGGCACGGACCTGTCGCGCACGATGATGATCTTCGACGAGCCCACCACCGGACTTCACCTGGCCGACCTGTCGGTCCTGGCGGGCGTCTTCCGGAACCTCGTCGCGCGCGGATGTTCGCTCGTGGTCATCGAGCACAACCTCGAGATCCTGCGCGAGGCCGACTGGATCATCGAACTCGGCCCCGAGGGAGGGGACGAGGGCGGATTCCTGGTGGCCGAGGGGCCGCCCGCCTCCATCGCCGCCACCAAAGGCAGCCACACCGGGCGGTTTCTGGCCGAGATCCTGTAGCGGCCGAAACCGGACCCTGCGGGCCCGCGCGCGTCATCCGGCGATCAGGCGGCAGAGCTGCGCGGCGATCAGGCCCGAGTAGGTTCCCAATATGCCGCCCAGGATTCCCAGCAAAACCCCCACCGGCGCCAGCGCCGGCTGGTAGGTGGCGGCCACGACGGACGCCGACGCCGGACCGCCCACATTCGCCTGGCTGGCCGTGGCCCCGAAAAACAGCGGCGCGCGCGTCAGGCGCATGGCCGCGAAAATGCACAACCCGTGGGTCGCCAGCATGGTCACGGCCACGGCGGCGTACCAGTGAAGCCGCCCGATCTCGCGCAGGTCCGCCTGCGCGCCGAAGGTCGGCAGCAGCAGGAAGAGCATCGCGTAGCCCAGGTTCGACGCGCCCGTGCGCTCCAGTTTGCGCAGCGGGGTGAAACTGAGGACCACGCCCAGCGCTGTCACCACGATGATGGTCAGCGTGGAGGCAGAGAAGGATTCCACGATGGATGCACCGCGCAGCGAGCCGGCCGCTTTCAGCGATTCGGCCCACGGCCTGACCTGCGCCGCGCCCCACTTGCCCGCGGTCATGCAAAGCCATCCGCCCACCATGGCCACGGCGAACATCACGAGCAGGTCGCGGGTCGTCGCCGGGTCGCGCTTCGCCGAGGCAAACTCGCCGACGCGGCGGTTGACGTCGTCCAGCGCGGAGGTCTCGGCGCGGAACCTGCGCGCGTACGCCTCCTGCAGCCGCGCACACGCGATCAGCATTCCCATCCACGAGTAGGCGAACACGGAGTCCACAATGATCATCGGCGAGAAGGCCTCGTCCGGGATCTCGAGGGCCGACTTGACCGCGAACATGTTCGCGCTCCCGCCGATCCAGCTTCCGGTCAGCGCGCCGATGTTCTGGGCGCCGTGGGGGTCCAGCCGGCCGTGGAACAGCGCAAACCCCAGCATCGCCCCCGCGATGATCCCGAACGACCCGGCCAGGAACACGCCCACCGCGCGGGGACCGAGGCGCAGGATCGCCTTCAGGTCCGCGCTCAGCAGCAGAAGAAGCAGGACCGGCGGCAGAAACACCGTGTTGAACCACGAGTACAGGTCGCTCTTCTTGGGAATGACGCCCAGCGTCGTCGCGATCATCGGCAGGAAGTAGCAGAAGATCAGGGGGGGCAGGTAGTGGAAGAACTTCCTGAGCGCCCGGAACTCGCTGACGTAAAAGACGGATCCGGTCATGGCCAGCAGGAACACGAAGATGGTCAGGGGCTCGGTGATGAGCGTTGGCGGCGGGATGGCGGCAGTCGGCGGCATCCGGGCATCGGGGGCCAAAACGGCCCGGCGTGCAACGGTTTTCCAGCCGCCGGATTACCGGGGCTGGGTGCGGCGCGCCCGGTGGATCACGTCGTGCACCCAAAGGTTGCAGTTCGTGAACGGAAACCAGGTGCCCGTTCTCCGGGCGGGAAGGTAAGGCGCGACCTCCCCGTCCGTGACGCCCCCGACACGCTTCACCACCACGCCGCGCTTGTGAATCTCGCCCCGGTGGTCCATGATTTCGAGGGGGTAGGCCAGGTTTCGCCAGGGAGGGGTCGGGTAGTCCCGGCCGCCGTAGCGGGCACCCCGCATGGAAAGGCCCGCCTCGTGCTCCCGGGTCCAGATCCATTCGTGGTAAATGCCGAAGGCTCCCAGCAAACGGCTGCCCCGGCGGTTCACCGGCCTGCGCGCAATCCACACTTCGCCGGGTTTGGCCGGCGGCGTTCCTTCGCACCATTCAAACCCGTGGCGCAGTGCCGGGGCATAAACCGGATCATTCAGGTCGGGCGGCGGGGCACCGGGCGGCGGGCGCCAACCGGCGGGGCCACAGCACCCGGACAAAACGCAGAGCGCGGCCAGCACGGTCGTCCCAAGCAACCCAACCCTCCCCGCCGCGAGAATCTCCGATTTCCGCACGCCGCCCGTCATCCCTCCGGCTATTCACCAACTAGCGAAAGGAATGCGCAGAACGCGCAAAATCGCAAGTTCAAAACCCGACGCACGCGGCCACGCGGCGTCCCTGCAAGGGACGCGACCGGTGATAACAGCAAGAAGTATGGCACTAAAAGAAGTAAAGCAAAATGCCAGGTTATGCGTTTGAATCACCGCGACCATATGGCAAAAAAACTAAACAGCACTTTTTAGTTGACACTTAATTTAACCAATTATTAACAGTTGCGCCACCTAAATCCAAATCCACGGTTTCGCGTCGAGTCCCGGGCGACCGTGGCGGGAGGTTAACCCGAAATGATTCAATCACCGTCTTCCTTCCTGCATCGGGCGTTCACCCTCATCGAATTGCTGATCGTCGTGGCGATCATCGCCATTCTCGCGGCGATTGCGGTCCCCAACTTCCTGGAGGCCCAGACACGGGCCAAGGTGTCGCGCGCCAAAAACGACATGCGCAGCGTGGCCACCGGGATGGAGGCCTACGCCGTGGACAACAACAACAAGTACCCGCCCGAATACCACACGGTCTATCAGCCCCCCACCTGTTACGAGAAAACCCAGGCCCACCTGACCACCCCCATCGCCTACATCACGAGCATACCGAAAGACACCTTCGCCTCGCGCCGCAAGCCCACTTGGGGGTGGTACACGGACCTTTACTGGTATTACAACTGGCTGGAACGCTATGGCCACATGATCAACGTCAACAAGGCCCCGTACTCCACCGCCGGCCAGGTTCCGTGGTACGACGCCGACACCGCGTGGATGCTGACCTCGCTCGGCCCCGATCTCGAACCGAACTTCCCCATACCCTATGACACCACGAACGGCACCGTGAGTGTCGGAGACATCACCCGCTTCGGTCCCGGAGGACAGCGCAACTAGCACCGGTGACCGGTCCGCGGGTGACGCGGGCGGGGCCGCCGGCACGGCCCCGCCCCCATCTCCTTCCATGAATTCCGGGCGGCGCGGGGATCCGTGGGGTTCCCTGCGCCGCCTTGTCTTTTGCTGCGACCGCCTTTATTCCCGGGTGTTCCCCAACCCCTATTCCCGCCCGACGGCCGAGGTGCATCATCGCGGAGGAGTGTCCCGGCGAATCAACCGGGGCGCGGACCGGTGAACACTCTTAGCGGGGCACGAATCGGACCTCGAAGAGGCGCGGCCACAGTTTCCCCGTGATGTAGAAAACCCGGCGGCCCGGATCATACGCGATGCCGTTGAGCACATCCGCCTTGGCCCGTTCCCCCGCATCCAGCAGGCCCGACGCGTCGATGTCGCCCGTCACGCGGCCGGTGGCGGGATCGATGCGCACGATCCGGTCCTGGCGCCACACGTTCGCGTACACGGAGCCGTCCACCCACTCCAGTTCGTTCAGGTCGCGGAGTTCCGTCCCCGCAAGCCGGACGGTGACCGAGGTCAGGATGTCAAAGGTGGCCGGATCGCGGAACCACAGGGTGGGGGACCCGTCGCTCATCACCAGCCGTTTCCCGTCGAACGTCAGCCCCCAGCCTTCCCCCCCGTAGCGCACTTCCCGCAGCAGGCGCAGGCTCACCGCGTCGTGGAAACGGGCCACGCCGTTGCGCCAGGTCAGCTGCACCAGTTCCCTGCCCGCCAGCGCCAGCCCCTCGCCGAAATATCGCGGCGGCAGCGCCACCTGCTGCGCGACGACGCCGGTGGCCGGATCGACAAGCCTCAGCGTGGATCTTCCCTCCAGGCCGGTGCTCTCAAACAGCGCGCCGTCGCGAAACACGAGGCCCTGGGTGAACGCGCCCGGGTCGTGCGGGTGCGACGCAACCACCTCCACGCGCAGCGACTCAAGCTCCCCGGCCGCGGCCGGGTGCGGCGCCGCGACGGCCGCGGCGACGATCAGGGCGAACAGGTGCAAGGCGCGGGTATGCATGGGACCAGTGGACGCCACGGAGCGGGGTGGTGGTCAACAGGCAAGGTTTCCCGGCCGCGGGTTCTCCCCGGGGGCGGGAACATCCGGGGTTCCATCCGGTTTGCGGAACCACGCTCCGCGAATCCACTTGCCCGCGGGCGCCTTCTGGCCAAGGCTGATTGTCCCATGACATCCCTTACCGACGCGACAACGCCGTCCCTTTCGGGCGAACCGAATCCGCTGCGCGAGGGCCTGAGAATCCGCCCGACACCGGACCCCTGTTCGGTGGTGATCTTCGGTGCGACCGGTGATCTCACCCGGCGGAAACTGGTCCCCGCGCTCTACGCCCTCCACTGCGAGAATTTCCTGCCGCCGGCTTTCAACGTGGTGGCCTTTGCCCGTCGTCCCAAGGACGACGCCGGATTTCGCGCGGACATGGGCGCGGGCGTGGAAAACCACTCGCGCCTTGGGGCCGCCGCCAGGGACACGCTGGACGGGTGTCTCAAGCGGGTGCATTACCATCGCGGCGAGTTCAACGACCCGGCACCCTACCGCTCCCTGGCCGCGCGGCTGGACCAGTTGGAGCGCGAGACCGGCGCCGGCGCGAACCGGCTCTTCTACCTGTCCACGCCGCCGGAGCATTTCATCCCGATCCTGGAGAACCTGAAGGCCGCCGGGCTGAACCGGCAGGCAAACGGCTGGTCGCGCGTGGTGATCGAGAAACCCTTCGGACACGACCTCGGGTCGGGACTGCAGCTCAACCGAACCGTCGCGGACGCTTTCGACGAGAGCCAGGTGTTCCGCATCGACCACTACCTGGGCAAGGAGAACGTCCAGAACATCCTGGTGTTCCGTTACGCCAACGCGATTTTCGAGCCGGTCTGGAACCGTCGTTACGTGGACAACGTGCAGATCACGGTCAGCGAGACGCTGGGCGTGGAGGGGCGGACGGCTTACTTCGATTCGGCCGGGGTCACGCGCGACATCGTGCAGAACCACATGATGCAGCTCCTGTGCCTGACGGCGATGGAGCCGCCGGTCGCCATGGGGGGCGACGCGGTGCGCGACGAGAAGGTGAAGGTGCTGCGCGCGCTGCGGCCGCTGGAGGGGGCGGCGGTTGCCGGGGCGACGGTTCGCGGGAGGTACACCGGCGGAAGCATGAGCGGGCGGGCCGTGCCGGGGTACCTGCAGGAACCCGGTGTCGCGCCGGACTCGCGCACGGAAACCTTCGTGGCACTGCGGGCCTTCGTGGACAACTGGCGCTGGTCCGGCGTGCCCTTTTACCTGCGTGCCGGAAAGCGTCTGCCACGGCGCCTGACCGAGATCGCCGTCGAGTTCCGGCAGGCCCCGCTGCATCTGTTCCCGGCCACCCGGGGCGAAGGGTCGCCCCCGAACGCCCTCGTGATGACCATCCAGCCCGACGAGGGCATGGCGTTGCGGTTCTACTCCAAGGTTCCCGGACAGGAAATGAATGTGCGGCCCGTCGTGATGGAGTTCCGTTACGGCTCCTCCTTCGGTGTCGATCCGCCCGAAGCTTACGAGCGCCTGCTGCTCGACGCGATGCTGGGGGACACGACCCTCTTCACCCGCGCCGACGAGGTGGAACATTCGTGGCGTTTCTTCACGCCGGTGCTGGAGGCCTGGGCGGCCGGCCCCGCGGGCCGGATCGAGGACTACGAGTCGGGCACATGGGGTCCACCCGGAGCCGACGCGCTTGCCGCCGCGGATGGCCGGGCCTGGAGGCGCCTGTGAACGGCGGCGCAGCGCCCCCGCTCGAGAATCCGGGCCTGATCGGGATTGCCGGTGTGGACGCCGGGCAGATCGGTCGCGCCGTCGCGGGCCTTTGGAAGGATGCCTCGGGGCCGGGTGACGCGGGCAGCGTCCAGCGCGCCTGCGTGCTGAACCTGGTCGTGGTGCTGGACGAGGCGGGACAACTGGAGGAGACTTTCGCCACGCTGGGCGCGCTGGTGATGACCCATCCCGCGCGGACGGTCGTGATTGTCCCCGATCCGCCCGGCGCGGAACTTCCGCCCCGCGCCGAGGTGTCCATCCAGTGCAGTTTCACGCCGGGTGCGGCGCGCCACGTGTGCGCCGAACGCATCGTGCTCCGGGCACCCGCCGGCCGGACCGGCCTGCTGCACCAGGCTGTGCTGGCGCTCCTGGTCCCGGAGATGCGGCGCTTCCTCTGGTGGCGGGCCGGGTCGCTCGGCGACCGGATGCTTTACGACCACCTGGCCCCCGAGATGGATCACGCCCTGGTGGATTCGCGCGACTGGCCGCAGGATGCGACCTCCCTGGAGCTCTTCTGTGCCGAGGCGGCCCGTCCCGGATTCGCGACCCTGCGCGATCTGAACTGGGGCCGCCTGACCCCGTGGCGCGAACTCACGGCGCAGATGTTCGATTCGCCCCCGGCCCGGGCGGCCCTTGCACGCGTGAACCACATCCGCATGACCAGCGCGGAGACGGCCGCCGGCGGCGTGCCCCTGTCGGCCCTGCTGGCCGTCGCGTGGATGCTGGAGTGCCTGGGATGCACCGGGTGCGAGGCTGGCAATGCGCCGCTGTCGGCGACCGCATGGTTGGGCGGCGGCCGGAGAATGGAGGTGCTGTTTTCGCTCGTGCCTCGCCCCGGTCATGAGGGGCGTTTTGTCAGCGTCGAGATCGGGGGACCGGGAGACGGCTCCCGTCGCGACCGCTTCTGCCTCACGCGGTCGCCGGACATGCGCCGCACGACCCTGGAAACCGACATGCCCGGAGAGGCGGCCGTCGCGCGCTGCACCCCGCTCCACCGCATGGAGCAGCACGCGCTTCTTTCCCGGGAACTGGGCTATTGGGGGCGCGATCTCGGCTACGAAAAGGCACTTGCCAACGCCCGGACCCTGACCAAGGTGCTGGCAAGGTGACCACTGTCCCGACACCGTTGCGCGGCCCGCTCCCCGTCCCGGGGATGAACATCTGCGCCACCCTGGAGAACCTGAGCCAGTCGGCCGCCGGTCTTCTCGCCGCCGTGGCGGCGGATTCCATTGCGCAGCGCGGTGTCTGCACGGTGTCGCTGGCGGGCGGCTCCACGCCGGCCACGCTCTACCGTCTCCTGGGACAGCCCCCCTTCCAGTACCTGATGCGGTGGGAACAGATCCACCTGTTCTGGAGCGACGAGCGGTGCGTGCCGCCCGATCATCCGGAAAGCAACTTCCTGCTGGCCAAGGCCTCCTTCCTGGATGCCGCGCGCATCCGCCCCGAAAACATCCACCGGATGCGCGGCGAGGAGGATCCCGTGCGTGCCGCGGAAGACTACGAACGCACCCTGCGCGATTTTTTCGAAACCTCACACGGTTTCCTGCCGCGATTCGACCTCGTTCTGCTCGGGATGGGCGAGGACGGCCACACGGCGTCGCTCTTCCCGGCCGCGGCGGACCTGGACGAGAGGGAGCGGTGGGTGATCGCGTCGGAAAAACCCGGGGGCTGGCGCCGCATCTCGCTCACGCTGCCGATCCTCAACGCCGCCCGCAACGTGGCTTTCCTGATCTCCGGGGCCGGCAAGGCCGACATGGTGTGGCGGGCCGTGGGCGAACCCGACCCCGGAGTGCCCGCCAGCCTGGTCCGTCCGTCCGGAGGCAAGCTGTTCTGGATCGTGGACGAGGCCGCCGGATCCACCTTCCGCGCGCGCACCCGCTGAATTTTCCCCGCCGCCGCACTAACTTGGTGATGACATGACCCTCCATTCGAGAACCCGCCGTGTGGCCGAAGAGATCAAGGAAGCGCTGGCGCACATCCTCCAGTTTGAAGTGAAGGATCCGCGCCTCAATGGCGTGATGGTGACGGTGAGCGCCGTGGAGGTGACGAAGGATCTCCAGCTGGCCCGCGTCTTCGTCAGCGTGCTGGGGGACGACGACCAGGCCGGCGAGGTCATGGATGCGCTCGATCACTGCAAGGGCTTCATCAAGAGCCAGGTCGCGCGCCGCGTGACGCTGCGATTCATGCCCGAGATGGAGTACAAACTCGACCAGTCGGCGGTCCACGCCGCCCGGATCCAGGAAATGCTCAGGGAAATCGAACTGAAGGAAGCCAAAGCCAGGCCCCCCGAGGAAACCCGCTAACCCCGATCCTTGGCATTGTTGGAATTTGACCGCGATTTGTGCTTGCGCTTTTGGCCGAAGGAGTCCCATACAGGATGGGCTGACGGCGGAACAGGGTTGTATGCCGCGTACGGGCTGACCAGCCACGAGAGGCGCAAGAAAGTACCATGATCAAAGCCGACATCGTCAAGAAAATCGCTGATCACTTGAAGTTGAAGGACAAGGAAGCCCTTCAGATCGTGGATGACACTATCACGGCCATCAAGGAGATCGTTGCGAAACAGGGACGGTTGGAAATTCGGGACTTCGGCGTGTTCCAGACCAAACAACGCCGCCAGCGGTTGGGACGCAACCCCAAGGACAAGAAGGAATACCCGATCCCCCCACGCCGGGTCGTCACCTTCAAGATGGGCAAGGAACTGAAGATTTCCGGCGAAACCGGGAAAAGCGTTCCCCTGCCGCCCGAACAGTCCTGAACCCCCGCCTAAACAAGTCGCGGGAAACTCCCGCAAAATTCGGCGCAGAAAAAATGGGGGGAAGGAACGCGCTGAATCTGGCGGGGAAGTTCCCCGCGAAAACACGACGACTTGAAATCCCGCGCTGCCGGGTGCGAATCCGCGTGCGGATCGCGCACCCGGTCAAGGGCGCGTTTCGGGATGGTTACTTGGCTTTCGTGGCGCAGGAACCGCAGATGCCGTAAAGAACCAAGTCGTGACCCTTCAGCACGAAGCCGGCGGGCAGAATGGACTGCATATCGATCGGGCAACCGTCGATCTCGTAGATCTTGCTGCAGTCCTTGCAGCTGAAGTGGTGGTGATGCGCCTTGCCCGACACCTCGTAGCGAGGCGCCTCGTTGGGCAGCGGCACCGGGATCAGGAATCCATCCTCACAGAACACCTTGATGGTGCGGTAGACTGTGGCGATTCCCAGCCCGGGAGAAAGCCGCTTCGCAAGCTCAAGAACCTCGAACGGCCCAAGCGGACGGCCCGCTTCCTCGAAGATCTGGCGGATCGCCCTGCGCTGATTCGTGTTTCTTTCCATCATGCTCTACTCCCCCTTTTTCGGGTGGTGATTTCAACTTCCGAAACAGTTACGGCCCCGGCAAGCCAGTATCCACAGACGCCCTTTTCGCGGGACATGTCAACGGAATGTAGCCACAAACACCGAGAAAACGCTTCAGTTTCCGAACTCGGCAGGAAATTCTTCCGAACCGGTCCAATGACTCCTGTAAGCGAGTTGCATTCCCGTTTATGACCAAAAACCAATGATCACTGGGGAAGCGCACGGCGGCCCGTTCCGTCTCAATAGGCAATTCGGAACTCCCAAGTTGGGAATATGGAAAACAAACCCAATTATTTCAAAGGTTTTGATTACTTACAAGTAATCCAATAATCCACCTGTCATTAGGCGAACCCACCAAATGGCGACGCTGATTCGATTATCGTTCGGGAGCGTTTCCCCCAGTTTCACCGTCTCGATTTGTCGATTCGCGAACCGGGTTGTCTCATTCTTGGACTCCCTTCGGAACAAAAGCCTTGGGTTCGCATCCGGTTTTAGTTGCCTTGACGCGGGCAATCAGCAGGTTCCATCCCTTTCCAATCTGCAATCATCTGCGCGCTTGGGGGGACTTTCCCAACCATTGACAAACCGATCCTGAGGATACCCCTATGCTCGATTTGGGAGACTGATTATGCCTATTTTGCGTCGCACGGACAAGACGGACCCGCTGGCCCCGCATCTTCTGGTGCTCTGGCACCGCAAGTGGTGGATCGGGCTGACTGCGCTGGTGGCATTCGTCCTGACCTACACCCTGTTGAACATGGTGCCAAACCAGTACGAGGCTTCCGCCGAGATTTACGTCAATCGCCTGGGATACCAGCCTGCCGACCCCCCCAATCCGTCCACCGTGGCCACCATCGCCAGAAGCGACGAGGTGCTGCTCCTTGTGCGCACCCAATTCCTGGCCAAGTACAAGGTCAAGGCCCCCGAGTTCGAGCGCTTCGCGCAGCAGTTCACGGTCAAGAGCGAGATTCTTCAGGATACCGCCGTCAAGAAGGACGTCTCGCCCGTGCTGGTCCTGAGCGTGCGCGCGGAAGGGACCGAGCAGACGCAGTTTCTCATGGAGTCGTGGACGCAGGCGATCGTGCGCATGTTCGGCAACTTCGCCAGCGAGGAGGCCCGCTCGAAACTGGCCAGCCTGCAGGATCAGGCGGCCAGGATGGAGCGGGATATCCAGGCCGCCGAGACCGAAAAGGCGAAATTCTACGCGGACCTTCCGCTGCAGGAGAAACTGTTCGCCGAGACACTGGACCTGCTGGCGCCGTCGCGCTTCATCGCGCCGACCGACCCGTTTGCCTCCATCCCCGGCGCCCCCCAGCAGGTGAACCTGCAGGTGGAGCGCTCCCAGCCGGCCCCCGGCCTGCTGGCCGAGAGGGCGCGGCTTCAGCTTCAGCTCGAGCGGGCGCGGACCGGGGCCGCCGTCACCTCGGCCCCGAAGGAACTGGAGGCCGAGGTCCGCGCGCTGGACTCGGTCATTGCCGCCACGCGCAAGGAACTGGGCGAACTGCAGCAGAGGGTGCAGGAGGTGCGATCCCGGTTTGACGCCGCGTCGCGCAGGGCCGCGCTCCTCGGCGAAAGCCAGCGGGCGCTGGCAAAGGACATGGACGAGTTTGTCCGGGCCGCCGCCTTCTACCGGGAATGGAAACCGGGATCCCCGATGTCCGGCGGGGACCTGCGGGTGCTGTCGCAGCCGGTGAAACCGGAACTCAAGGTCTGGCCCAAGCGGGCCACGTTTGCCGGGATCGCCGCGCTGCTGGTCGCGCTCTTTGCGATGGTGGCCGTCCTGGTCCGAAACTACCTGTCGGAAGCCGCGCGCATCGCCCTCGAAAAGCGCCCGGCCCCCGCCACGAATCCCTGACCCGGCGGGGCGCGTCCAAGGAGCCACGGCATGAAACAGCGCATCGCATTCGTCGTCGCCGTCCTGGCCGTCGGTGCCGGGATTTTCCTGGGGTTCGTGGATTTGGATAAGGTGAACATGGGGTTTCGCCGGGTTTTTTTCCAGGCGCGGGGAGAGGTGATGAAGGTCGGCGTGACGCCCAACCAGATGGGCAACGTGGCCCAGGCACAGCAGTGCCGCGCCATCCTTCAGCGCCTGAGCGCCGCCAAGCGCCAGGCCGCCCAGAACCGCGGGCAGGCCGTGGGCACCGTGTCCTGGGAGGAAGTGATGCGGGCCATGTATCCGCGGGAGAACCTGACACCCGCCCGGATGCAGCAGCTGATGCCCAGGTGTCCCGGCGGCGGAACCTACACGCTGGGAACCCTCGAGGTGGTTCCCAAGTGCTCGATCGGCGGCAATTCGTCACTGGCCGCCGACGACGATCACATGATCCTGAACTGAACGGGCGAACCCGTCTGAATGAACCCGCCAAGCGCAAGTATGTGCAGTCGTTTGAGATTCTGAGAGATTTACTTTGGAGGAAGACCCATGCCGGTCCCAAGGAGGCGGCACTGCTCGTCGCGCCGCGATCGTCGCCGCGCCCACACCAAGCTGGAGGCCGTCGCGGGCATCGTTGAATGCCCGAAGTGCGCCGCGCCCCGCCTGCCCCACCGTGCATGTCCTGCCTGCGGCGAGTACAATGGCCGCATCTACAAGCGCGTCAAGGCAGTCAAGGAAGCCAAGCAGTAAAGCACCCCCCGGGCGCGGGACGCCAGGTCCGGTTGGACCCTGCCCGCGCCCACCCGGGAGCGGGGCGACCGCACCCGCGCCGTTGCCCACCCGATGAGCAGCCGCATCCGCAAACTCCGAGATGAAGTCCACCGGCGTCGCCGCGAGCGCGACCGCCGGCAATGCACCATTGCGCTCGACGCGATGGGCACCGATCTGGGTCCGGAGGAACTCCTGCGCGGAGCCTGGGATGCCGTAACCACCCTGGAACACCTTTCTGTCGTGGCCACGGGTCCGCGGGAAACCCTGGAACGCCTGCTCCGCGACAGCGGCTGGCAGCACCCGCGCATCCGCGTGGAGGACGCCGCCGAGGTCGTGGGGATGGACGAATCGCCCAAGGAGTCCCTCAAGAAGCGGAACTCCAGCGTCGCCGTGGCCGCGCAACTGGTCAAGGCGGGGCAGGCCGACGGCATGGTTTCGCCGGGCAACACGGGGGCCACCATGGCCCACGCGATGCTCGCCTGGCGCATGTTGCCGGGCATCAGCCGCCCGGCCATTGCGGCGTTCTTCCCGCAGCCGCGCCGCCCCCTCATCCTCCTGGATGTCGGCGCCAACGTGGACTGCCGGCCCCGCCACCTGATGCATTTCGCCGTGATGGGGGCGGCCTACTCGCACTACATCTTCCACTGCCGCAATCCCCGCGTCGGGATCCTCTCCATCGGAGAGGAGGACTGCAAAGGCAACGAGGCCGTCTTCGAGACCCAGAAACTGCTGCGCGACACCAACCTCAATTTCCGCGGCAACGCCGAGGGCCGGGACCTGCTGAACGGTTCGTTTGATGTGGTCGTGTGCGACGGGTTCGTCGGCAACATCGTCCTCAAGTTCGGTGAATCGGTCGTCGATTTCCTCTTCCACAACCTCAAGGAGGAGGTGAAGGGCAGCCTCACCGCCCAGCTCGGCGCCCTGGCCATGGTTCCGGCCATCCGCAGTTTCAAGAAGCGCGTCGACGTCAACGAGTTCGGGGGGGCGCCCCTGCTGGGGCTCCAGGGCAACTGCATCATCTGCCACGGCTCGTCCCGCGCAAAGGCCATCACCAGCGCCCTGCGCACGGCCGGCGACCTCGCCGGCGCCAAGCTTAACGAGCACATTGTGGACCTCGCCGCCGCCAACACCGAACCCGCCGCCGCGGCTCTCCCGAACGCCTGATCCGGTCCCCGGGCCGGGCGTGTTTTCGCCGGCCTCAGATCCCGATGAGCCGGCTCTTGTCGCCCTCGCTGTAGATGCCCTTGCAGTTGCGGCGGAACGCGGCCTCGTCCTCGCAGTAGCGAAGCCCCTCCTCGTAGTCGATCCTGCGGGCCCGGGTGAGCTCCACCAGGTGCTGGTTGAAGGTGATCATCCCCTCCTCCCCGTTCTGGATGGCCTGCTTGAGTTCCGTGACCCGTCCCTCGCGGATGAGTTTGCCCACGATGGGGACGTTGATCATGATCTCCATCGCCGGGATGCGGCCCGCGCCGCCCGCGGCGCGCAGGAGCCGCTGGCTGATCACCGCGCGCAGGTTGAGCGAGAGCTGTTCGAGGATCATGGCCTCGTCCTCGGCCGCGAAGAAATGGAGCACGCGGTTGATCGTCTGGCGCGCGTCGCCGGTGTGCAGCGTCCCGAAGACCAGGTGGCCTGTCTCGGTCGCCGACATGGCCGTCTTCACCGTCTCGCGATCGCGCATTTCGCCGATGAGGATGATGTCGGGGTCTTGGCGCAGGACGTGGCGCAGGGCTTGGTCGAAGCCGGTGATGTCCGTGCCGATCTCGACCTGGTTGATGATGCTCAGGTTGTCCGTGTACGCGAACTCGATCGGGTCCTCGATGCTGATGATGTGCTCGCGCCGCGAGTTGTTGATATGCCCGATCATCGACGCGAGGGTGGTGCTCTTGCCGCTGCCCGTGACGCCCGTCACCAGCACCAGCCCGAACTTGCTGTTGGCGATGCGCTGCATGGTTTCCACGGGCAGGTTGAGCTGCTCGAAGGTAGGGATGACCAGCTTCACCAGGCGGATGGCGACCGACAGCGTGCCGCGCTGGTGGAAGACGTTCACGCGGAACCGCGACACGCCGGGGATGGAGTAGGCGAAGTCCACCGTGCCCACCTCCTCGAGGATGACCTTCTTGGCCGGCGACATCATCTCCGTTGCGATGTCCTCGACGTCCTTGTCGGTCAGCGGCGGCGAGTCCACGGGCCGCAGCTCGCCGTTGATGCGCAGCACCGGCGGACCGCCCGACTTCAGGTGGAGGTCCGATGCGTTGATGCGCTGCATGCCCTCGAGCAGCTGGTTGATGTCCATCCCGTGATCCTCCTTAATTGCCTGTCCCCCAAACTTGTCCGGCGCCCTCCGTCACGCCGCGGGCGGCTCCAGTCCGCGCAGCGTCTCGTCCAGCGCCCGCACCATGCGCAGGAAACCGGCCAGCATGGCGAGGGGAAGCTGGTTGGGACCGTCGCTCAGGGCGCGGTCCGGGTCGTCGTGGGTCTCCACGAAAATCGCGTCGATGCCCGTTGCCGCGGCCGCGCGGGACAGGGGCAGGATGAACTCGCGCTGTCCGCCGCTGGCGGCGCCCAGGCCGCCCGGAAGCTGCACGCTGTGCGTCGCGTCGAACACGACGGGGTAGCCCATGCCGCGCATGACGGCCAGGCTCCGCATGTCGCTGACGAGGTTGTTGTAGCCGAAACTCGCGCCCCGCTCGGTCAGGCACACGTGGGGGTTTCCCGCCGCCTCCACCTTGGCGCAGGCGTGCTTCATGTCCCACGGCGCGAGGAACTGCCCCTTCTTGATGTTGACGGTCCTGCCGGTGCGCGCGGCGGCCACCAGCAGGTCCGTCTGGCGGCACAAAAAGGCCGGGATCTGCAGGATGTCCACCGCCTCGGCGGCGGCTGCTGCCTGGGCCGGCTCGTGGATGTCCGTCAGGACGGGAACCCCCGCCTCGCGTCCCGCCTCGGCCAGGATGGCCAGTCCCTCGTCCAGCCCCGGCCCGCGGTACGACGCGGCGCTGCTGCGGTTGGCCTTGTCGAAACTCGCCTTGAAAATTACGGGGACACCCACCGAACGGGCGATCCGAGCCACCTCGGCGGCCATGCGCAGGGTGTGTTCGCGGCTTTCGATGACGCACGGACCGGCGATGAGGGCCAGCGGCGCCGTGCCGCCGATGGCCACCGAACCGGCGCGCACTTCCCGGACGGCGGGCTTCAGGGATTCAGGGCTCATGAAGCCGATTAACGCGCCGCCGCGGCCGGTGTTGCAAGCGCGTTTGAAGGCGCCACCGGTCCGGTCCATGCCAGTTGGAACCCCCGCGGTTCCATGCCGATTGCCGGCCCGGCGGGCGGCGGGACCGCGGCCTTCCGCCTGCGGAAAACCACCGTCCAGTGGCGGTCCGTCCGCCAAGATTTCACCGGCTCGTACCATTCCGCGAATTCGCGGGGCACGGGGTGGAAGGCGCCCCGGGCGAACGGGTGCACCACAAAAGGCGAGCGTCGCGCCAGGGCCTGCTCCCACAGGGACCTTTTGCCGAACGAACCGTCCGTGGGGATGGGGGAGGCGAGCCCCATCATGTCGAACACCGGCAGCCGCGAGAAGTAGGCCAGGTACCCGATCTCCAGCGCGGCCACTTCCGAACCCGAGGGGGCATGGGCGCGCAGCCAAGGCCCCGCCTCCTCGTAGCGCTTGCAGTCGAGGGCCTGCGCGTTCCGCCACGCAAAACGCCACGGCATTTCGAAAGCGTACTCCACGTAGAGGGGGCTGAGGATCGCCAGCAGGAGCAGCGCGATCAGGGGCCGCAGGATCCTCCCCGCCGCCGGACCCGGGCGGACACCCAGCAGATCCATCCCGGCCAGGCAGAAGCGCGCCGCCACCAGAAGGCCCAGCGCCATCGCCATCATCCGCGCGGGCCACGGAGGCGTGAAGTACCAGTGGAAATTCGGTGCGCCACCCAGCGCCATGAACGCAACGTATCCCGCCAGCCATACGGCCACCGGGCGCAGGGCCCGAACGCGCACCAGCATCGCCGCGAAACCGATCCACTCGAACACCCCCCAGGGGCGCACGCCGTAGGGTCCGTACCATGCGACCTTCAGGAAGCCGGGGGCAAAAAGCGGCAGCGTCGTGTCCGGCTTCAGGGCGGCCAGCGCCTGCTTGGCGCGGATGGTCTGCGGAACCGCGGAGCCAAACCACGCGGTCAGCGCCCCGCCGGCAATTGCCAGCGGAATGACGGCGCACAGCACCAGCGCCCACCAGGCCCGTCGCCCCTCCGGCCTGGCCGGATTCCGAAGCAGGAAACCCGCGACCACCGCCAGGGCCACGACCCCCTCGGGGCGTGTGAGCACGGCAAGCATCGCCAGGCCAAAAGCCGCCGCGGGGCGCCTCGCCGAAGTCGCCGCCAAAGCGCCGTAGGTCAGCGCGATAAACAGCCCGCTTTCCATGCCCCCCACGGGCAGCGTGAGGAACGCCTCGAGGAACAAACCCCCTATGGCGAGCACGGCCCATGTGGTCCCGGCGCCGAGGCGGCCCAGCCAGGCGATCATGCCGCACAAGGCCGCAAAAAACAAGACGTCCAACCCCAGCGCGACCCTCCACGGCTCCAGGCCGGCGCTGATCACCCCCGACTGGAGCAGGGCGTACAGGGGGGTGGTGGTGCCGAAAATCCGTTCGCCGGGATTGAAAACCAGTCCGTTTCCGTTGGCCAGATTCCACGCGTAACGGAACGTGATGAAGGCGTCGTCCACGGCGGCGGGCATCAGCGTGCGGAGCATCGCCGCTCCGACAACCGCCACCGTGACCACGACGCCCAGGAGACCGTCGCGCCAGGTCGGGTGGAACCGCGATGGCGCGGAAAGGCTCAGGCCGCGCGAACCTGTCCGAGGGCTTCGGCCGCGCCCCGGTGGCCCGGGTCAATGCGCAACGCCTCGCGCCATGCGCGCTCCGCCCCTGCGGTGTCGGCCGTTTCAGCGAGCGCCCGTCCCCACAGATAGTGGGCCTCCGCGTTGTTCGGTTCCAGGTCCACCAGGCGCCGGTAGGCGTCGGCAGCCTGGGCAGGGCGCCCCGTCGTCAGGCAGATCCAGCCGAGGTTGCCCAGCGGGGCGGCCATCCGGGGGAAGCGGCGTGAAAGCGAATCCAGCGTGCGCACGGCCTCCCCGGTCCGCCCGGCGCGCGCGTCGGCAAGTGCGCCGTGCAGGGCCGGAAGGTAATCGCCCCACTTGCGCGTGAAGAGCTTGAAGGCGGCCAGGGAGCGGCGGCCCAGGAACTGTTTCAGCGGCGACGGGCCCAGCAGGTCCACGCCCATCGGCATCTCCAGTTCCTTGTTCATCAGCTCGATGTAGAGTTCCACGGTGTTCTGCATCGGCGCCATGCTGTGGAACTTGGCGCGGCGCACGTGGCGGGCCACGCTGTCCCAGTCCGTGTGCACGACGTCGTCGCGGTGCCGGTCCCACAGGTGGGTGCCGGGGAACGGGGTGACCTGGCTGACGCACACGCGGCTGGGCCGGGCGGCGGCCACGAAATCCAGGCTCATCTCCATGTCGCGTCGCGTCTCGCCGGGGTAGCCGACCATGATGTTGCACCATGTCTGGATTCCCAGCTCGTTGCACGCGCGGATGAACGCGGCGTTGTTCTCCACCTTGTTGCGCTTGTCCATCAGGTCCAGCATGCGCTGCGACCCGCTCTCGGCGCCCACGAAGATCATGTCACAGCCCGAGTCGCGCATGGCGGCGAGAGTCTCGCGGTCGATGTCGCTGCGGCTCTGGCAGCTCCAGGCCAGGCCGAGCGGCCGCACCTGCTCGCACAGTTCCAGGACCGTCTTCTTGTGGAAGGTGAACGTGTCGTCGTCGATCGAGAACCGGTGGATGCCGAACCGGCCGACGGCGTCGGTGATCTCGGCGACGATGTTTCCCACGCTGCGGCGGCGGACCTTCTGGCCGAACAGCAGTTTCTTGGTCGGCTGGCAGTAGTTGCACTCGAACGGGCAGCCGCGCGTCGTGGTCATGTTGATGAAGCCCATGCGCCGCGACAGGTCGCCGTACTTTTCGCGCGCCGGGAAGGGCAGCGAGTCGAGGTCGCGGATGAAGCAGTCGCCCCCGTGGTACTCCCACGACCTGTCGGCGAGGCGCGTCCACACCCGCTCCAGTTTGTGGGGTTTCCCCTCCAGGTGCGCCAGGTACTGGAGGAAGGTGTCCTCCGCCTCGCCCACGAAGACCGCGTCGATGAACGGCTGCTCCTTCAGGTGCTCTGTGGCCACGCTGGCGTGCGGCCCCCCGAACACGAGCGGACCGCGGTAGCCGCGGTCGCGAACGGTCTGGGCCAGGCTCAGCGCCCGGGTGACCTGCATGCTCATCGACGTGAAGCCGACGAGGTCGTACCCCGCCAGGGCCGTCGCATCGGGAAGTTCCCCGCCGTGACGGCTGTCGTACAGGTCCACCTTTGCCCCGTAGACCTTCTCGGCCGAGGCGGCCAGGTAAAGCATGCCGATGGGGAGCGCCTCGGCGTGGAAGCGGTGGTCGAACTCGGTGGCGGGGTAGATGAACGCGATGCGCATGGTTGCGTGTGTCCGTCCGGGACTCGGGGGGAATCCAGCCACGGTGGCAAATGCCGAGACAAGCGGAAAACGGGAGCGCCGCCCGCCCCGTGCGGACGGCGCTTGCATCCTTGGGGTTTCGGGGTTCGCAATGGGGCAAACTCACGGATCGAGGAGGAACCACCGTCATGCGAGCCATCCTGCTGGCGGCCGTGCTGGCCGCCGCAACCGCCGTTCCCGCCGCCGAAACGGGCGAGGTCAGGGGGACGGTGAAGTTCATCGGTGAAAGCCCGAAGATGGAACCCATCCGGTTCGGCGCCGACCCGTACTGCGAGCGCTTCCACAAGGAACCCGTGCCCAAGCGCGACGTGGTCGTGAACCCCAACGGCACGCTGAAGAATGTGCTGGTGCATGTGAAGGCGGGCCTGCCCGCGGGGGAAAAGTATCCCACCCCGGAAAAGCCCGCCGTGATCGACCAGCGCGGATGCCTTTACGAGCCCCACGTGCTGGGAGTGATGGTGGGCCAGACGCTCGAGATCCGCAACAACGACGCCACGATGCACAATGTGAACGGGCGCGGTCCGGCAAAGGCCAACCCGCCGTTCAACTTCTCGATGGTCAGCGACAAGGTGCCCGCCCGCAAGGTGAGGTTCGACAAGCCGGAGCTGCCCGTGAAGGTGAAGTGCGACGTGCACCCGTGGATGGTCTCGTTCGTCGGCGTGTTCGAGCATCCCTACTTTGCCGTCAGCGACGCGGAGGGCAACTTCGCGGTCGCCGGCCTGCCCCCGGGGGAATATACCGTCGAGGCGTGGCACGAGGAGTACGGACCGCAGGAGATCCGGGTGAAGGTGGAGGCCGGAAAAGCCGCGCAGGCGGGCTTTGCCTATTCGAAGAAGGGGCCGGCCGCCCTGGCCGCGCCCTAGGAGCCGGGCCATTCCCGCCATTCCCTGGCTGCCACCGCAGGCCTCCGCCCACGCGCCGCAGGTGGACGGACTGTTTTACCTGCTGCTCGGCGTCGCGCTGTTCTTCCTCATTCTGGTCCACTCGCTGCTCATCACTTTCGTGATCCGTTACCGCCGCGCGCGCCACGCGCGCGCGCACTATGTCACCGGCGACCGCCGGTGGGAACTGGTGTGGCTGGGCGTGCCCGCGGTGATCCTGTTGGTGCTGGTGGTGCTCAGCCGGCAGGTGATGGCGCGCATCCGGTCCGGCGGCGCCCCGGCTCTCGTCGTGGAGGTGCTTGCCGAGCAATACGCGTGGAATTTCCGCTACCCGGGACCCGACGGGAAGTTCGGGCGGATCGACCCCGCGCGCATGGATGCCTCCAACCCGTGGGGGCGCGTGCCCGACGACCCCGACGGGCGCGACGACATCATCACGATCAACCTGCTTCACCTTCCGGTGGGGGAACCGGCCGAGTTCCGCCTGCGGGCGAAGGATGTGGTGCACAGTTTCTTCCTGCCCGACCTGCGCTTCAAGCAGGACGCCGTCCCCGGCATGACCATGCAGTTTCGCCTTACGCCCACCGCGCCGGGGGAATACGCGGTCGCGTGCGCCGAGTTCTGCGGCCTGGGGCACTACCGGATGCGCGGTTTCCTCACCGTGGAGCCGCGGGCGGATTTCGAAAAATGGCTGAAAGGGCAGGCCTCCGAATGAACGGACCATCCGCCGGGGACGGTTCCCGCAGGTCGTGGTTCCACCGGGCGTTTGTTTCGTCCGACCACAGGGCCGTCGGCTTGCGTTTTCTGTTCGGCTCCCTCTTCTTTCTGTTGGTGGCGGGTTCACTTGCCATGCTCATGCGCTGGCAACTGGGCTGGCCGGGGCGTCCGGTCCCGGTGCTGGGCAACCTGCTCGGCCCGCTGCGCGACATGGGGGGAATCCTGCCGCCCGAGGTTTACGCGTCGGTGTTTTCCCAGCACGGCACGCTGATGGTGTTCTTCGTCGTGATCCCGCTGGCGGTGAACTTTTTTGGCAACTACCTGGTGCCTCTGCTGGTCGGGGCGCGGCAGATGGCGTTTCCGCGCCTTGCGGCGCTGAGTTGGTGGCTGTGGGCGGCCGGGGGAGTGGTGGCGCTCGGCGGCTTCTGGGCCCCGGGCGGGGCCGCGGCAAGCGGCTGGACGGCCTATCCGCCGCTGAGCGCGCTGGCCACCGTGGGGCAGGATTGGTGGATCGTGGCGCTGGTGCTGGCCGGGGTGTCTTCCATCCTGGGCGGCATGTGCATGGTCACGACGATCCTGAACCGTCGCGCTCCCGGGATGACCTGGGGGCGCCTGCCCGTCATGGTTTGGGCGATGCTCGTGACCGCCGTGCTGACGCTGCTCGCGGTCCCCGCCCTGTGCGCGGCGCTCGCGATGCTGTGGCTCGACCGCCACGCCGGCACCCAGTTTTTCCTGCCCGCCGGCCTGGTGGTTTCCGGCGAGCGCCTCGGCAACGCGGGCGGGGGGCAGCCGCTCCTGTGGCAGCACCTCTTCTGGTTCTATGCGCACCCGGCCGTGTACATCATGATCCTGCCGGGCATGGGCATCGTTTCCGAGCTGCTCCCGGTCTTCTCGCGCAAGCCGCTTTTCGGCCACCGCTGGGTCGCGGGTTCGATGTGCTCCATCGCGCTGCTCGGGTTCCTCGTTTGGGGGCACCACATGTTCCAGAGCGGCATGAACCCGCTCCTGGGCACCGCTTTCATGGTTTCCACGATGGCCATCGCGGCCCCCTCCGCCGTGGAGATGTTCAGCTGGCTGGCCACGCTGTGGCGCGGCTCGATCTGCCTGGCAACGCCCATGCTTTTTGCGCTCGGGTTCCTCTCCCTGTTTGCAGTCGGGGGACTGAGCGGGGTTTTCGCCGCCTCCACGCCGGTGGACATCCATGTCCACGACACCTACTTCATTGTCGCCCACCTGCATTATGTCGTGTTTGGCGGTAGCCTGTTTGCCATCTTCGGGGGCGTCTATTACTGGTTTCCCCGGATGTTCGGGGTGCGCCTCAACGAAACCCTCGGCCGCGTCCACTTTGTCGCGACTTACGTCGCCTTCAACATCACGTTCTTTCCCATGCACCTGCTGGGCCTCGCGGGAATGCCCCGGCGCATCTACGATCCGACCGCCTATCCCCACCTGGCGCCTTTCCAGTGGGTCAACGAGATGATCTCCGTGTCCGCGTTTGCCCTTTTCGCCGCGCAATTCGTGTTCGTCGCGAACTTCGTGGCGGGGCTGGTGCGCGGTCGGCGCGCGCCCCGGGAGATCAACCCGTGGCGGGCCAACACGCTGGAGTGGTCGGCTCCGTCGACGGCGGGAGATCAGCCGGGCGAACCCCCGACCGTGGTGCGCGGGCCGTATGAGTACAGCAGGCCGGGACAGGACGGGGACAGGGACAGGGACTACAGCCCTCAGTCCGGGTGACGCCTGGAAATTCCCGTGCACCCGCGCCATTTCCCGGGGGCGTATCGGAGAAGCCGCTGACCCGGGGACCGGGTCGGAACGTGCCGGTTATGACCGGGTTTCCTACGGCGCCGCGGGTGTGGGCGCGATCGACGCGCCTTCCTTCAGCGTGGGCGGGGGCTGCACGACCACGGTTTCGTTGCCGATAAGCCCTTCGAAAATCTGGATGCCGCGGCCCGCCGTTTCGGGGCCCGTGCGGACGCGCTTGATCCGCGCGTTCTTGCCCTCGGCGACCATCACGGCGGGCGCGCCCTCCCTCTCGACGACCGAGGCCGCCGGCGCAAACACCTTGGGCGGGTCGCCCGGCTGCGGTTGGCGGACCGTATAGAACGCGATGCGAGCGGCAAGTTCGGTTTTCACATTCTCGTCGGCGTCCAGGATGCGGACGCGCATCTGCACCGTCTGATTCTGGCGGTTTCCCTTGGGAGAGATCTGCACGACCCTCCCCGCGTAAGGCCGCGAAGGGTTCGATTCCAGCGTGACCGTGCAGGCCTGGTCCTTCGCGATTCGCCCGTATTCGGCCTGGCTGACATCGCTCTCGACCTCCATGCCGCCCAAATCCGCCATGAGCATCACGTAATTGATCGGCCAGGGGGCTTTGTCATAGACGGTCTTGGGAACGAGTTCCCCCACCTCGGAGTGCCTTTCGAGGATGATGCCGGCCATCGGGGCGCGCACGACGCATTCGCTGAGGGTGGCGTCGGCGGCCGCAAGGTTGGTGCGGGCTTCGGCCAGGTCCGCCTCGGCGACCCGGAGCTGTTCGGGGCGCGGCCCGAGTTTCAGGAGTTCCAGGCGTTTGCGCGAGGCGTTCGTGCGGGCAACGGCGGCCTGCAGCTCGGTTTGCGCCGAGTCAAAAGACTGCTGGTTCTCGATGCGTTCCTCGACGAGGGGTTTGAGGCGGGCCACCCGCCTCTGGGCCGCGCTCTGCATCGCCTCGGCAAGCTGCAGGTCCGCCTCGCCGGCCTCGATCTCCTGCGAACGCGGGCCCGTGCGCATTTCCTGCAGGCGCGCCTCGGCGCGGGTCACGGCGGCCCGGGCGCGCTCCACATTGGCGGTGTAATCGCGGTCATCAATGCGCACGAGGGGCGCGTCCTTCTCCACGTGGTCCCCCCGTTCGGCCAGCACCTCGGTCACCCTGCCCGACAGGCGCGCGGCGATCTCGACCTTGCGTCCGGGCACGACGAACCCGGTGGAGGACGTGATCACCTGGGACTCGGGCTCGGGGGCCTGGATGTGCAGCCGGGAGACCGTCACGGCAACCGGCGGGGGCTCGGGGGTGGGCGTTGCCGCGGGCGATGGTGCCGGGGGTGCCCCGGAAGGGGCCGGAACCGCGGGGGGGGCCGCGTTCGCCACCACGGTAGCCGGAGTCGCCGGGGAAACCGAAACAGCCGGTTGCGCCGTTGACGTCTGGGGGGCCGTGGTTTCGGCGGCGCCCAGGCCCGCCGGTGCCATCAGAAGCGCAAGAAAGACGGCGGCAAGGGCGTCGCGGCGCATTGCGGGCAGGGCGGGGGCAGGGTACGGGAAAACGGGGCGCGTCAGCACCCGTCCAGGCAAATTCATCATGGTGTTCTCATTCATGGGGCTGGTTGACGACACTATCCCAGCCCATCCCGCCATCCGAACGGCTTGTATTCGCGCGCCAAAAGCGCAGGTGTGTCAACCCCAAAGGCCAGCGGCAAAAAAAGCGGGGGAAGCCCCGTGCTGGGGGCTTCCCCCGTTCGTCGCAACCCGGGACTCGCGGCGGGTCAGAAGTCTTCCTGAACCGTCACAACTTCCTGGTAGATGTTGTCCACCTCGTTGCTTTCGCGGATTCTCCTCGTCGGATCCACGCGAACCTCGACGGTGTGCTGACCCGCGGTCATCGAGCCCAGGCTCAGGCCGGGGAAATTCACTTTCCTGGACGGGCCAAGGAAAGGCGTGGTCATCTGCTGGACCACAACGCCGTCCACCAGCACCCGGGTGAAGAAGGCCGTCCCGGCATTGGCAGTGCCGTTGTTGACGACCGAGAATGTGGCGTACACGGGGTCACCGGCCAGCAGCGGTTGGTCCACTTGGGAACTGGACGACATCCCCAGGACCAGGCGGTCGCGGTTCTCCTTGACGAAAATGGGGATGCGTGGCGCGGGGCCGTCGGGAAACAGGAAATCTGGGTAAGCGGTGGGAAAAACCGCCAGGTTCTCGCCCGGGCGCACGATGTTCAGGGCCGACTCGGCGTCCACAAGTCCCGATCCGGTCACGTCGTCGAAACCCGGCGCGCTCCTGGCGCCGGTCACATCCACGGCCGTGGCCATCATCGGTTTGAGCACGTCCGCCGGTTTGCGTCCCGGTTGGGCCTGCCGGATCAGGGCCGCCACCGCCGCTGCGTTGGGGGCGGACGCCGATGTGCCGAAGAAGTTCGGATAGCCCGTGAAGTCGAAGTCGAAACCGCCGAACACCGAAGTGTCAACACCGTCCACGGCCGCCATGTTTGGCACGCTGATCGTGCGCGCCGCAAAACGCCCCAGGAAGTTGAAGGGGATGCGGATGGACCCGCCCCGCGCCGAGAAATACTCGGGGTCGATCAGCGCCGTGGGGCCGTTGTCCACCGGGTTGAAACCCGGCGCCTCAAAGTAGGGCACCGCACCCACGCAGGCCACGCCCGCCGCCGTCTGGTGGCCGGTCGTCACCGGGCCGCTGAAGGGGATCACCGTGTCATCGCTGGGGCGGTAGGCCCACAGCCAGAATTCCACCGGGACCGAGCGGTTCTGGGGGATCACGGTTTTCGAACCCCGGTAGTGGTCGATCACGGCGTAAATCGTTGCCGGATCGGTTCCGGTGTTCACCACGGAGATGATCTCGATCGGGTCCCCGGCCGGTGCCCCCGTGGTTCCCTGCACATTGACGCTCTTGAACGGTGTGGCCGTCAGCGCCGCGTTGTCGGGGGCTAGGGCCAGGTAAAGGTCGAGGTCGATCTGCGATCCCTTGGAGGAAGGCGCGATGCTTTGCCAGGGCTGGTTCCACTGCAGGATCAGCGTCAGGGTGCGTCCGCCCGGGACGGTGATGGGGAGGAAACCGCCGTAGGGTTCCCCCCAGTTGTGAATGTCGAGGCCGGTCGGGGCCGCCCCCTGCTCATCCGCCGAAGGATTGATGTCGGAATAGTTGCGGCGGGTGGCGGTGTCGCGCGAGTTGCCCGAACACGTGAAGTGCGGAACCCCCGCCCCCACATTCCGGGTGATTTCGAGCGAAACGGGCCCGTCCATGAACCACGGTTCGTCGAAGTACGTGTAATCATCCGTCGTGATGGTGCATCCGGCCTTGCGAAGGGCCGCAATGCCCGCAGCCAACCGGAAATAATCGGGTTCTGCGGTGTGAAACGCCAGCGCCGCCCCCGGAGCCATGTCGTAAATCAGCTCGGCCATCCCTTCGCCTTCATCCTCGGGATCCGGTCCCTGGTCCACGTCGTCCGCCAGGATCTGGACCTCCCTGGGGAGTTCGCCGTTGTCCTGCGGGGTGGACTTGGTGAGGATTCCAGGTTCCCCCAGACCCGGCAGCGTGTTCGCGTTGCGCACCACCGGCGACCACGAGAAACTGTTCGAGAGGACGCCCACTTTCTGGCTGTATCCATCCAGGAAGCGGTTGTGGCGCACGGCGGAGGTGCGGTGCGCCTGGTCACCCTGGTTGAGCGCGTTGCTCACGGGTTTGTTCGTGTCGCCGCGGTAAGCCGGCTTCACCTGGACAACCTCGGCAATCGCGGCGATGGCCCGAAGGTCCGCGTCGCCCTTCACCGAAAGCGTGACGCAGTTGTATTCGGGGTAATAGCCGGTCACCACGCTGTCCGGAAAGACGAATTTCTTGAGAACCGTCTCGTCAAGACGGCTGCAGGTGACTATCACGTTCACGGCTTTTCCCGAACGCGAGAACATCCCGGACCGCGCGGCCGCGAATTTCCCGGAGACCACGCGGCCCCCGGCTTCCTGCCGTGCCGCCAGCAAATCGCAGGTGATCTTCGCGTCAGAAGGATGCTGAATCAACCCGGCCAATTTGGGGTCCGGTTGGGCAAACACCGCGGAAGCGGCGAACACGATTGCCGCCCATGCGGCAATCCGCCGGGCAAACAATGAAGGACACATCGGTCTTCCTCCCTGAAGGGGTATCCAAAGTCCGGCGCCGCCGCCCGCGAACGCGGTGGGGGGAAAGGCAGGTTTCTTGTGCGTGCAATCACCCACGTTTCCGGCAGGCTGCTCCAGCCGCAAGATTCTCCAAACGGTCATTGGTTTTTGTCAAATGGCATTCCGCGGTCATGGCCCGGAGGCCCCGCCGGATCGCGCGCCAAATCCTGCCGGCGGGTGAATGAATCCGATTCTTCCACGCTTAAACAGTTCACGATCTTTACTAAGGTGGCGGTCCTGGCATGTTGGAAGTGAGCATGCATGAAATCGAGGGGCTCAACGACCTCTTCTTGCGGGTGATGGGGAAAGTTCTGTTGAGGTCGGAATCCAACCCGACCACAAACGAGATGACCGGAGCCCAGAAGCGCATTCTCTACCTTCTGGACCTGGAGGGCCCCAAGCGTATGTCCCGCATCGCGAAACTGGTGGGCGTGACCCTCCCGGCCGCCACCGCAGTGGTTGACAAACTCGTTCGCTCCCAACTCGTGATGCGCGAGTCCGACCCCGATGACCGGCGGGCCGTCCTTGTGGCCCTTACCGCCGAGGGCCGCCGGGCGACGGCGAAGTTCAAGCAGGTGCACGAGCAGAGATTGCGCGAAGTGCTGGAGCGGCTGGACGCGGAGAAGCGGGGCCGGTTGATCCGCGCCTTCCAGGCCATTCATGACCTTCTTGCCGAAATTGACACCACAGACGACGAGGTCGGAAGCCACGCCGGGGACCGACAGGAGAGTGCCCATGCGTGACTTTGGTTGGCTGATCCTTGCGGGCGCCTGCGCCGCCTGTGCGGTCCTTGCCGGATGCGACCGCAACTCCCCCGCCAAGCAGGGGGGCGCCGGGGCGGCGAAGACGGCTGCGGCCGGGCCATCGCGGGAGTTCCCGGTGCGCGTTTCGCCCGTTTCCACACAGGATGTGACCTACCGGATCGAAACCGTGGGTGAATTGGTTGAGGAAAACCGCTTCGTTTTACCGGCCCGGGTGGCCGGTTCGGCGGAATCCGTGGCGTTTACCGATGGCGATCGGGTGACGACCGGCCAAATACTGACCCAGATCGACACTTCGCGCTATCAGCTGCTGGTTGACCGGGCGGAGGCCCTGGTGCGCGAGCAGCAGGCGGCCGTGAGCCGGGCGGAAGCCGACCTGGCCGACACCGAGCGGCGCACCAGCAGCACGGTGGCAACCTCCACGATCGACCTGCAGCTGGCCGAGCAGGAGTACCAGCGACGCCAGCGGTTTGCCCAGGGCGAGGTGATCAGCATCGAGGACCGGACGACTTTCGAGGCGAAGTATCGCAAGGCCAGGACGCTCCTCAACGACGCGGTCGGCGCCGCGCAGACGCAGGTGGAACTTGCCCGCGCCGCCCTGGCCGAAAAACGCTCGGCCCTCGAGACGGCCCGCCTGGCGCTCTCCATCACCCGCGACGACCTGGAGAAATCCATCGTGCGCGCCCCCCTCGGCGGCGTCATCCAGGAGCGCAAGATCACCACCGGCCAGTATCTCAAAGCCGGCGACGAGGTGGCCATCATGGTGCAGATGAACCCCATCCGCCTGCGCTTCACCGTTCCCGAATCCAAATCCGCGGTCCTCGCCGAGCGCATGGACGTCCAGTTCCAGGTTCCCGCCCTGCCGCTGCGGACCTTCCATGCCACCGTCTACGACGTGGGCACGGTGGCCGACCCCGAATCCCGGGAGGTGACCTGCTGGGCGCGCCTCGACAACTCCGACCTGGCGCTTCGTCCGGGTAACTTCGCCTCGGTGTCCATCGCGGTCAAATCCAACAACCGCGCCGTCGTCGTGCCGCTCGGGGCGGTGCAGCCCACGGAGGTCGGAACCGTGGTTTATCTGGTCCAGGACAACCGCGCCGTGCGCCGCAAGGTTTCCACGGGCGTCCAGGTGACCGGCGACGCCATCGAGGTTCTGTCCGGCCTGGAGGCCGGCGAGAAACTGGTCGTGGAGGGGATGGATTCGCTGCAACCGGGCGTGGCGGTCAAGGTGCTCCCGCCGGCCGCGCCCGCGGGCGGCACCCCGATCCGCGCATCGGAACCGGAAGCGACGACGGGGACCGCCCCGAGGCTGGCGGCAAAATGAGCCTGGCGTCCATATCCATCCGCAACCCCGTGTTCGCATGGATGCTCATGATCGGAACGATCGCTTTCGGCCTGATCTCCTTCAACCGCCTGGGCATCAGCCAGTTCCCCGACGTGGACTACCCCGTGGTCAGCGTCACCGCGACGCTCGAGGGCGCCGCGCCGGAGGTGATGGAGACCGACGTGGCCGACATCATCGAGGACTCGGTCATGGCCGTCGAGGGAATCCGCGAGGTCAGCAGCACGTCGCGGCAGGGGCAGACGCAGGTCACCATCGAGTTCGACCTGTCGCGCGACATCAACCAGGCCCTCCAGGACGTGCAGTCCAAGATCAGCCAGGCGCAGCGGACCCTGCCGCGCGACCTGGATCCGCCGGTCGTCACCAAGACCAACCCCGAAGACCAGCCGATCATGTGGCTGTCGCTCACGGGAACCCGGAGCGAGCAGGCCCTGAGCGACTACGCGAAGAACGAGCTGCGCGACAGTTTCCTGACCGTGCCGGGAATCGGCGAGGTGCGCCTGGGCGGATACCTCCAGCGCAACGTGCGCATCTGGGTGAAGGCCGATGCGCTGCGCCAGCGCGGCCTCGGCGTGGACCAGCTCGTCCAGGCCATCCAGCGCCAGCACGTGGAACTGCCCGCCGGGCGCATCGACGGCCCGAACCGCGTGGCCAACGTGCGCGTGGAGGGCGAGGCGCTCTCCATGGACCAGGTGCGCAACATCCTGGTCGCCGTGACCAACGGCGCGCCGGTTTACGTGAAGGATGTGGCGCTGGTGGAGGACGGTTTCGAGGACCGCACGCGCGCCGCGCGCAGCAACGGACTGCCCGCCCAGGGCATGGGCATCATCAAGCAGCGCGGCGCCAATGCCGTGGCCGTGGCCGACGGCGTGCGCCAGCGCCTCGAGGAAATCCGCAAGACCCTGCCGCAGGGAATGGATCTCGCCATCCGCCTGGACAACACACGCTTCATCCAGAACGCCACCAACGAGATCAAGTTCGACCTTTTCCTGGCCGTCCTGCTGACCGCCTTCGTGTGCTGGGCCTTCCTGGGGTCCATCTCGTCCACGTTCAACGTGGTGCTGGCGATCCCGGTCTCCGTGTTCGGGGCCTTCGCGTTCATGTACTTCTCCGGCTTCACGCTCAACACCTTCACCCTGCTGGCCCTCTCGCTATGCATCGGCATCGTCGTGGACGACGCGATCATGGTGCTGGAGAACATCTACCGGCACGCCGAGGAGGGCGAGGACAAGGTGACGGCGGCCCGCAAGGGCGCCGAGCAGATCTCCTTCGCGGCGCTGGCGGCCACCCTGGCCATCGTCGCCATCTTCCTTCCCGTGGCGTTCATGGGGGGGGTCATCGGGCGGTTCTTCTTCCAATTCGGCGTCGTGCTGAGCGTGGCCGTGCTGATCTCGCTGTTCGAGGCCCTCACCTTCGCCCCGTCCCGCTGCTCCCAGTTCCTGCGGGTGGGGTCGCGGGGCAACATCATCGAGCGCGCGGTCGGCCGCGCCTTCGATTACCTGGCCCGGATGTACCGGCGCCTGCTATCCCTGGCCCTGCGGTGGCGGTGGGTCACCCTGCTGGTGGCGGTGACCATTTTCGCCAGCTCGATGATCCTGGTGCGCCAGCTGAAGATGGAGTTCATCCCGGCCCAGGACCAGGGCTTCTTCATGATGCGCCTGACCGCGCCGGTCGGATCGAGTTTCGAGTACACCAACCGGATCATGCGCCAGCTCGAGGGCATCGTGGACAGCCAGCCCGAGTCGGAAGGCCAGCTGGCCGTCACCGGCGCCGGCGACCTCAATTCGGGGATGATGTTCGTCTCCCTCAAGCCGCGGGAGCAGCGCGCCCTCACCCAGCAGGAGTTCATGGCCAAGATCCGCCCGCTCGTGAACGTCTTCCCGGGCTCGCGGGTGGTGCTCCAGGACACCTCGCAGGCCGGGTTCACCGCCGGGCGCGGTTTTCCGATCGAGTTCACCGTGCGCGGCCCCAACTGGGAAAAGCTGGCCGCCGCGGCCCAGCAGATGATGACCGGCATGCGCAACTCCGGCATGATGGTGGATGTGGACACGGATTACCGCGTGGGCCTGCCCGAGGTGCGGGTGGTCCCCAACCGGACGCGCGCCCTGAGCCAGGATGTGGATGTGGAAAGCATCGCGCAGGCGGTGAACACCCTCGTCGGCGGCCAGCGCGTGGCCCGTTACAAGGAGGGGGGGCGCCGCTACGATGTGCGCGTGCGCCTGCTCAAGGACGAGCGCCTGCGCCCGGAGGACATCGGCAGCCTCTATGTCCGCAACCAGAAGGGGCGCCTGGTGCCCCTCAGCGAGGTCTGCGATGTCACCGTGCAGCCGTCGCTGCAGAGCATCACCCGCAAGCAGCGCGAGCGGGCGATCACGATTTTCGCCAACCCGGCCCCGGGGAAGAGCCAGGAGGAGGCGCTGAAGGTGGTGGAGGAACTGGGAAAGCAGATGCCCGAAGGCTACAAGGTCGTGCTGGCGGGCACCTCGCAGGTCTTCCGCGACTCGATCTCGGGCCTTTTCTTCGCCATGGCCCTCGGCCTTTTCGCCGCCTACATGGTGCTCGGATCCCAGTTCAACAGCTTCATCCACCCGGTCACCGTGCTGATGGCGCTGCCGTTCAGCATCACGGGAGCCCTGCTGGCCCTGGTGATCACGGGGGGAACCATCAACATCTTCAGCCTGATCGGCATCATCCTGCTGCTGGGCATCGTGAAGAAGAACTCGATCCTGCTCGTGGATTACACGAACCAGGTGCGCGCGCGGGGCCGAAGCGTCCACGACGCCCTGATGGAGGCCTGCCCGGTGCGATTGCGCCCGATCCTGATGACCACGTTCGCCATGATCGCCGGAGCCATCCCCGGAGCGCTGGCCCACGGCCCCGGCGCCGAGGTCCGCCAGCCCATGAACATCGCCGTGATCGGGGGCCTCATCGTTTCCACCCTGCTCACGCTGGTCGTCGTGCCATGCTTCTACAGCCTGGTGGACCAGGCCACGGTGGCCGTCAAGCGATCCGTGAAGCGGCGGTTCGGCGAAAAGGAACCGGCCGAACCGGTGATGGGCAAGTAGGCCCGCGGATCGGGCGGACACGGCGCCCGTCGCGCCGCCGCCGTCCTTCGGGGCGGGGCGTTCCGCACAAAAAACCCGCTTGATAATCGCCGCCGTGACCCCTTAACCTGATCCGTCAGAGAGGAAGCCCTTTCCGTTGCATGGAAGGGTGGAAAGCAACACCGGTTCCGAACACCAATCGCCTCACCTCCCGCAAGTGCTGGCCGGTTGAGTTTCAGAATTCCCGGCAGCACTTTCCCGCGTTTCTTCTCCCATTATAAGGGCGAAAGCCCTGCAATAGGAGATTGGCAGATGCCAACCGGAACCGTGAAATGGTTCAACGACTCCAAGGGGTACGGCTTCATCACCCCCGAAAGCGGACAGGATCTTTTCTGTCACTACAGCAGCATCACCGGTGAGGGCTACAAGAGCCTGAAGGACGGAGACAAGGTGACCTTCGAGGTCTCCCAGGGGCCGAAGGGGCCGCAGGCCACCAACGTCAAGAAGATCTAGCCCCCCTCTCTTTGGAACACCCATTCGCCGCGGGCGGACCGGAAACGTCCGCCCGCGTTTTTTGTTTCCGCGGGTTGCCGGCCCGCCGCTATCGCCTTGATTCCGTTGGCCACCTGCGGTTGAGCAGTCACCAGCATGGATGACACCGCGAACCGGACGCGCCTCCGGCTCATGCAGGTCCTGGCCGTGGCCGGCGTGTTCGGCGCGATTTTCCTCTCGCGGACGATGCGCGCCTGGCAGCCCGACGTTTTCACGCACCTCGTGCTCGGCCGGGCCATCTGGGAAACCGGGGTCATTCCCCGCGACGAGTTTATCTGTCACCCGTCCCTCGGGCATCCGTTCATCGATTTTTCATGGTTTGCGCAATGGCTCATGTACGGCGGTTGGCGGGCCGGCGGGTTTGAACTGCTGTGCCTGGCGCGTTCGCTTCTGGCGACGATCTCCTTTTTCATCCTGTGGCGGACCCTCCGGCGGTTTCGCGTGCCGCGGGCGCCCGCATTGGCGCTCGTTTTCGGCGCTTCGCTGATCATCATCGGCACATCGGAGATCCGTCCCTACCTGGCCTCCTTCCTCTTTTTCCCCGCGTGTCTGCACCTGGCCCTGGGGCGGCTGGAGGGGCGCAAACTCCCCCTTTGGCCCATTCCGCTGATGATGGTCGCATGGGTGAACATGCACGGTGCGTGGGTCGCGTGGTTCCTGTCCGCGGCGGCCCTGGTTGCGGGCGAATCCGCCGCGGAATGGCGCCGCTTGCGGCGGGGGGGAACGGTCACGCCGCGTGCTTTCGTGGACGCCCTGTGCTCCAGCGCCTCGGTTCCGCCGCTGCTCGCTGTTGCTGCGGCTTCGTTCGCGGCCACCTTCGTGAACCCCTACGGCTGGCGAATCTGGCAGGTTCCCCTCCTGCTTTCGGGCACGGAGGTGTTCCGCGAGTATGTGCCGGAATGGACCGCTCCGCAGGGGCTTCAGTTCCTCCCGCTGTTCCTCTACCTGGCCGCCGTGCTCGCCGTGATGGGCCTGGCGTGGCGGCGCCTGCGTCCGGCCCACGCGCTGCTGGGTCTCCTGTGGGTGGCGATGGCGGTCAACGCGCGGCGCCACATCCCGCTGATGGCGTTCGCCACCGTGCCCCTTGCCGGCCGCTACGGGATTCTTCTGTGGCGGGAGTGGCGCCCGCGGGTTCCGGCCGCATGGCGCGGGATCGTGGCCGGCGGCCTGGCCGCGATGATGCCGGTGGCGGGCATCGCCCAGTTCCTCGCGCTCGACAAGAAGATGGGGGAGCGGTACGCTTCGGCCTGGGGGATCGGCATCGCCGCGCACATCGTGCCGGTCGGGGCGGCCGATTTCATCATGCGCCATCGCCCGGCCGGGGAGATATACAACGAATTTCACCTCGGCGGTTACCTGATCTGGCGGCTCTATCCCGATTACCGGGTCTACCAGGATGCGCGCGTGGAGGCCGGCGGACCGCAACTGTTTGCCGAGTTTGTGTCCGTTTCGCAGACGCGGCCGGGGTGGGAGGACACCCTCCGGCGTCGGCATGTTGAAACGCTGGTCCTTGCCCGCACCCCCCTGCTCAAGGGGAGCCGGATCAACCAGGCGGTGGCGAAATCCCCCGAATGGATACTGATCCACCGGGACCGTCTTTGTCTCGTGTATGTTCGGGCCGGGGGGCCAAACGCGGCATTGGTCAGGCGCCTGGAGGCCGCCCGGGCGCTTCCGGCGGCAGTGAATTCTTTGCGCCCGCCCGGATAAACCTCCCTTGTGCCGTCCTGTGCGGCACCGCAGTGGCAGGCAAAAGGCGCCCCCCGGGCGTGAATTGCCGCTAACGACCACCGAAGGAGAAATTGTATCATGGCCAAGCACGGCAAGAAGTACGTGAACGCCCTCAAGCAGTACGACGCGGCGAAGTCCTACACCGTCGCCGAGGCGGCGGATGTCCTCAAGAAGATCGCCTTCGCCAAATTCAACGAAACCGTGGATCTCGACCTGCGCCTGGGCGTCGATCCCCGCCACGCCGACCAGCAGGTCCGCGGCACCGTCAGTCTTCCCCACGGAACCGGCAAGACGGTGCGGGTGGCGGTTTTCGCCAAGGGCGACAAGGCGATCGAGGCCGAGCAGGCCGGCGCCGAGGTTGTGGGCGCGGAGGAATTGGTGGCCAAGGTCCAGGCCGGTTTCACGGATTTTGACGCGGCCATCGCCACCCCCGACATGATGCGCGAAGTCGGCAAGCTCGGCAAGGTGCTCGGTCCCCGCGGCCTGATGCCGAACCCGAAGACCGGCACCGTGACCATGGACCTGGCCAAGGCCGTGGCCGAGATCAAGGGCGGCAAGGTGGAGTTCCGCGTGGACAAGACCGCCAACGTGCACGTCCCCGTCGGCAAGATCCAGTTCACCTCCCAGCAGATCGCCGAGAACGCCCAGGCCCTGCTCGACGCGCTCCAGCGCGCCAAGCCCGCGGCGGCCAAGGGCACCTACATGAAGAGCATCACCATCAGCACCACGATGAGCCCCGGTGTGAAGGTCAGTTTCAGCGGCGGAAAACTGGCCGAAAAGGAATAGGGCGCGCCGGGCCGCAGGCCCGGAGGCGCAGGAGTTTACCCGGGCCGGGCGCGGGAGCCGCGAGGTTCCCCGCCCGGTTTCTTATTGGGTGCGGGTCCGGGGGGAACAACACCCCGCGGGAGGATTCAGCGCACCGCGGCTTCCCGGATCTCCAATTCGCCGGTGCGCGTGTCCATGGCGGCGCGGATGCCCAGGGGCAGGGTGCAGTAGTCGTCGATGTGGCCGAAGGGCAGCCCGATCATCACGGGGACGCCGAGGGGGGCGAGGCGCTCCGCGATCACGTCGTCGGTGGTCTGCTCAAAATCCCGCGCCTGCGCCCTGGCCGGCGGCCTGACCCGGGCGCCGGGTTTGAGGCCCGCGAGCTGTTTTTCCTCCAGCGGCAGCGTCTCCGCGTCGGGCACATTCCGGCCGAACACGACGGCCGCCGCGTCACGCAGTTTCCCCGCGAGCAGCAGCTGGGTCAGCATCCGGTCCACCCGGTAGGGCTTCTCGTCCACCTCCTCCAGGAACACGATCCTCCCGCGCGTCTCGATCTCGAAGGGGGTGCCGATGGTTGCGGCGACCAAGCTCAGGTTGCCGCCCGTGAGGCGGCCCGTCGCCGCGCCCGGACGCACCACGCGATAGGAACGGTCCGCGTGGCCCGTCCACACCGAACCCGCCGGCACCGGCAGGGTCACCGTGCGGAGGAAGCTGTCGCGGCCGAACCGGCTGGGGGCGTCCTTGCCGAAGGTGGAGACGGCCATCGGGCCGTTGAAACTCACCAGCGAGGCGCGCCGCAGGAACGCGAGGTTCAGCGCGGTGACGTCGCTGAAGCCGACGAAGACCTTCGGGTTCCTGCGGATCAGCGCGAAATCCATGCCGTCGAGCAGGTGCATGGTGCCGTACCCCCCGCGCACGCACATGATGGCGTCCACGCGCCGGTCGGCGAACATGGCGTGCAGGTCGCGCTGGCGGTCGGCGGCGGTCGCGGCCAGGTAACCGTGGCGGCCGCGCACGGCGCGCCCCTCCTTCACGCGGAATCCGAGCGCCTCCAGATTGGCCACCGCCTTGTCCACCTGCGCGGGATCCTTCACCGAGCTGGCGGGCGAGATGATGCCGATGGTGGCGCCGGGGGCAATGTGGCGCGGGCGAATCAAAGCCATGGGGGATCCTCCCCGTCGTTTTGGGGTGCGGGGTCAAACTCCAGGGCGGTCAGCGCGCCCGGAATCTCGTCGGCCACCTCGCGCGCGAGCACGGAACGGGCGTTGCCCCGCTCGGCAAGGGCCATGCCCGCGGCAAGGTGGAGGTGGGCGCCCAGCAGGGCCGCCGTCCATGCCTCGGCGCCCTGCGCCATCAGGCCGGCAATGACCCCGGAAAGCACGTCACCCGTGCCTCCCTTGGCCAGCGCCCCGCACGCGCCCGGGTTGAGCCACGCCTGGCCGTCGGGACGGGCCACCACGGTGCAGGCGCCCTTCAGGAGAAGGGTGACGCCGTGGCGGCCGGCAAATCTCTGCGCGGTGCCGATCCGGTCGCGCTGGACGCTCTCCACATCGGCGGCGTTCAGCCTGGCCATCTCCCCGGGATGGGGCGTCAGCACCAGGTTGCCACGCCCTTCGAGGCGTTCCAGCCCGCCGCGGGCCAGGACCGTCAGCGCGTCCGCATCCACGACCGCCGGTCCCCCGAAACCGGCCAGCACCTCGCGCACCAGCGTCGCCTGGGAGTCGCCCGTGCCGAGGCCCGGCCCGACCACCAGCGCGTCCATGCGGGCGGCGCCGGCCAGCACGGCGGATGCCGCTCCGGCACCCATGGCGCCGTCGGGGCCTTCGCCCGGCACGATGCAGGTTGTCGCCTCGGGCAGCGCGGTCTTGTAAACGCCGTTCAGTTCCGGAGGCGTGAAAATCGTGATGAGGCCCGCCCCGGCGCGGAACGCCGCCCGGGCCGCCAGGATCGCCGCGCCCGCGCACGGACCCGAGCCCGCCAGGATACCCACCCGTCCGAAGTCGCCCTTGTTGGATTCGTCGGGTCTTGGCGGCAGCCAGGACCGGAGCAGGAGATCGGTGGCGAAATTGAGGGACACGCCATTGTCCTCGAGGATGCGGGGCGGGAAATTGATGGGCCGCACCACCAGTTCGCCGGCATTCAGCCATCCCGGCATGGTGAGAAGGGCCACCTTGGGCAGGCCGATGGTCACCGTCAGGTCGGCCTGAACCACCGGTCCCGGGTCCTCGCCCGGATCCAGTTCGCGCAGGCCGGACGGCACGTCCACGGCAACCACCGGAGCCTCGGAATCGTTGATGATGGAGATGGCGCGGGCGAATTCCCCCGTCACCGGACCCTTCACGCCCGTGCCCAGCAGCGCATCCACGACAAGCCCGGCCCCCTCGAGGCAGGATACCAGCCGCTCGCAGTGTTCGCCCGGGGGAAACACGGGGACCCCGATGCCTCCCAGGGCCTCGAAAGCCCGGGCCGCGCTGCCCCGGAGCTCGTCCGCGCGGGCGATCAGCACCACCGTGACGGGGTGGTCAAATTCCGCCAGCGTGCGGGCGATGACGAACCCGTCGCCGGCGTTGTTGCCCTTGCCGCAAACGATGACGGTGGGGCAGGGCTCGAACCGGTCAATGATTTCGGCGGCGACGGCGCGTCCCGCCTCGACCATCAGGTCGTCGCCCGGAATCCCGAATTCCGTTTGTGCGCGCTCATCCATGGCGCGCATCTGGGCCGCGGTGACGACTTTCATCGGGTGGGCGCGTTCAGCGACCGGCGCCCCACGGCGCATCGGCCAGGGCCGACGTGGTGGTCATCCTGGCGGCCTTTTCCACGGCATTGGATGCCGGGGAACCGGGCTTCATGGCCGCCTCGAGCACCGCGCTTACCGGAACCACGCGGGACCCGCCGGCGTCGGGCGACGGCTGGGTTTCCGCCACGGGTTGCTTGGTGGCAAGCTCGGCGCCGACCGGTTTGGGCGTGGGCACGGCGGCCTGGGGTTCGGGCGCCGGCGACACGGCCGCCGGGGCGGGTGCGGACTTGGCTTCCGGCTCGGCCGGCTTGGCGTCGGGGTCCACGGGCTGCGGCGCGCCGGGTTTCAGCGGCAGGGTCAGCACGATGCGCCACTTGCCGTCCACCTTCTGAAGATCGAAGGTGTGGCGTTCGGTCACCAGGTTCGGCTTGGCGGGCGTGCCCAGGTCGTAGGTGATATTGGCGTCGAGGCGCCCGCCCTCGTTGCGTCCGCGCCAGGTGGCGTACTTCACGAAACGGATCGTGCCGTCCTTGGTCAGGGAATCGAGCACGGGCATCAGGCCGCCGGAGGGTGCGCTGGCCTCGCTGTCGAAGTACTTCTGCATCTGGGGCGTCAGGAACGTGGCGGCCTTGCTGTAGGAGCCCTCGTTGGAGGCCCGGAGGAAATCGCCGACGGCGCTGGTGGCCAGGTCCACGGCGCTCACCGATGCCTCCGCGGGCAGCGGCGTCGGCTTGGCGGACTTCCTGGCGGCGGCACGCGGCGTGCCCTCAAGTTCGGCCTCGCGATCGGCGGCCCGCTTCTCGGCGCGCCGCTCGGCGCTTTCGGGCTTGGGCGTGCGCCGCGGGCGCGGGGTGTCCTCGGCCACGGGCGGCGGCGGGGGCAATTGGGCCGGGGCCTCGCTGGTGGCCTGGGGCGCGATGCGTCCCTGGGCGGCGCCGGTGTTCTCCGCGGGACCCGGGATTCCCGGCTGCACCTGCTGCGGGGTGGCCTCGCGCCTGCCAAAGAAGCGCCGCGGCGTCGGGCGGACCGTTGGCGTCTGGGCCAGGACCGAGGTGGTGGTCAACACAAGCAGGGTTGCAACGAGTAGGCGCATGGGGAATCAAACCTCTTGGATCATGGGGTGAAGAACTTTTTCAGCATTCCCTCGGCTTTGCCCGAGTCACGGGAATTTTTCATGAGTTGCAGGTCATCCTCGAGATTGCGGATGGTCCGCTCATGGCGGCGGGCGGCCCGTTCCAGTTCCCGGACCTTGCGCAGGGCCCCGTCCAGCGGGGCGTCGCCCGGCCTGTCGCGCAGGCCCTGGGCGTGGGTGTCGAGCACGAGACGCAGCAGGTCGCGGGCCGTGCGGATTTCCTCTTCGGCCAGCCGGGCGCCAAAACGCTCGCAAAGACCGCGGATGCCCGGATGCCCCCCCGCTGGCACGCCGCGCAGGGCCACCACGATGTGGCGGTAGGCCGGGGCGCTGTGATCGTGGGTCGCGAGGCGCGCATTGTGGAAACGCCGCAACCGGCCCAGGAGCCGCTCGCTGGCCTCCTCGCCCGTCATCGCGGCCTCCAGCATCTCGAAGAACGCCCACGAGCGCAGGGATGCGCAGGGCATCGCCGCCGGGGCGGTTCCGAGCAGGCTTTCCATCAGCCGGACGGTCGCCTGCATCCCGGGCAATCCCTGGTCGCGATGCCGCACCAGCACCGGGTCGGGGATCCCGCGGGCGGCGCGGGAAATCTCGTTCACCGCCTCCTCCGCCGTGGTGACCACGGGGGATTCAAAGGGGGAGATCACCACGACAGCCCGGGCCGCGACCCGGGCCATCTCTTCCAGCGCCTGACCGCGCAGGCGGGCGGAAATACGGTCCAGCCAGTCGCAGGCCACCACGCAGTCCACCGCGCCGTCGTCAATTTCCAGGCCCAGCGGGCGGTCACCGTCTTCCGGAACGGTCTTGTGGACCTCCAGGTCGGCCCCGGCCGCCAGGGGGCCGCGGAACGGAGGGTCACAGCCCACCAGCAGCACGGAATTCACCGTTTCGCGAAGCGCCTCCACGGTGGAAAAAACCGCGTCGGCCAGCGCGAAGCGGCTGAACGGCAGGCCCACAAGTGACGCCAGCGCCGGGGCGAGATGGCTGCTCTCGGGATTCATCGGGGGAAGGACCGGAATTGGATGCCAACGAGGTTGTGGGCGCAACGGGAAACTGCGCCGGCGGAACTCCGCTTACATTTTGACTTGGCCCAAATGACGGGGCAGACCGGCGTTCCCCCATCCGCACGAGGAGCGCGCCCCAATGGCTTTCCGCCTTTCGTCTTCACAAGCCCGTATGATTCTCCCGGTTATCCTGACCTCTTTCCTCGCGTTACTGCCGGATTCAGCCACGGCGCAACGCCGGCCACGGCGGGGTGCCGGGGACGAGGGGATGCCGTGGCGGCCCGACAAGACGGCGGCCGACGATGCCCTGACGACCCGCCTGGCGGAACTCCTCCCGGGTTTGCGCGCTCCCGCGCCGGGGGCGCCCCTGCCCAAGTCGGCCCGGGTGCTTGACGCGCGCATCGCCACCACGGGCACCGAAGTGATGTTGTCGCCCGATGTGCTGAACGCGGCCTGGCGCATGCCGCAGGTGGCCGAGCTGCGCGCGCGGTTTGCGGAGGTAACCGGAAAGACCAACGGTCGCGATCCACTGGTCCTGGTGAACGGGCGTCCGCTGGAAGATTTCGTGGCCCCGTTCCTGAAGCCCGACCGGATGCCCCGCAGCGGGCCGTCTTCCGCCGCCCCTCGCGCCGACGCTCCCCTGGTCCGCCCGGCCGATCCCGTCGCGCCGCCCGCCCGGCAGGGGCTGGCCGGGCGTCACATTGTCGTGTGGGCGAGCCACGGATGGTATTGGGACGGCAAGGGACGCCAGCGGTGGGAATGGCAGCGTCCGCGCCTGTTCACCACGGTGGAGGATCTGCTCACGATGTCGATCGTGAACCCGTACCTGCTCCCGATGCTGGAGAACGCCGGGGCCGTGGTGCTGAACTGTCGCGAGCGGGATTTCCAGACCCGCGAGGTGGTCGTGGATGACGGCGACGGTGCGCCCGCGTTCATCGCGGCAACGGGCGCCGGCGCGTTTGAGACCACCACGGCGGCCGGATTCCGCGGCGGCATGGCCCTCCTGCCCGACGGCGTGAACCCTCACAAACAGGGCACCTCCCGTCTCGCGGATTCGCAGGCGGACAAGGGCTCGCAGGCCCGGTGGGCGCCCGAATTCCCGGCGGACGGCGATTACGGCGTCTATGTGAGCTACCCCTCCACGCCCCGCAGCACGACCGCGGCGCGGTACACGGTGAATCATGCCGGGGGTGCCACCGCATTCCTCGTGAACCAGCGCATGGCGGGCAACACCTGGGTCTGGCTCGGTTCGTTCCGTTTCCTGAAAGGGCGCGACGAGCCGCGCGGCAGCGTGGTCCTGTCATCGGCCACCGGCAGGGCGGGCGAGCAGGTGGGCGCCGACGCCGTGAAGTTCGGCGGCGGCATGGGCAGCGTCGTGCGCGGCCCCGGCCCCAGCGGCTATCCGCGCTACGCCGAGGGCGCGCGCTACTGGTTCCAGTATGCGGGCATCGAACCGGCCCTGGTTTATGCCTTCGGGGGCAACGCCGGCAACGAGTACAACGAGGATTACGTCAGCCGGAGCGAGTATGCGAACGCCCTCACAGGCGCACCCCGCGGCCCCGGCGGCAACCCCGCTTTTGCGGGCCTTGGTGTGCCGGTGGACCTCAACGTGGCGCTCCACACCGACGCCGGAATCCTGACCGGCACGGTGGGAACCCTTGCAATCTATTCGGGCCGCGGTTCGGACGGAAAGGCGGTTTTTCCCGACGGGCGCGACCGTCTGTTGAACCGCGACCTTGGCGACCTTGTCCAGTCGCAGATCGTCGCGGACATCCGCGCAAAGTGGTGCAGCACCTGGGAGCGGCGGGAGCTTCGCGACGCCAACTACGCGGAGGCCCGGCGTCCCAACACACCCGCCGTCCTGCTCGAGATCCTGTCGCACCAGAATTACGACGACGCGAAGTTCGCGACGGATCCGCGGTTTAAGGCCGACGTGGCGCGGGCGATCTACAAGGGGGCGCTGCGTTTCCTGGCCCAGGAGAACGGCTTCGAACCCGTCGTCACGCCCCTGCCACCCGACCATGTGGCGGTGCGCTCCGCCGGGGCGGGCCGGTTCCGTGTCTCGTGGAGGCCGGTGCGGGATCCGCTGGAGCCCACGGCCGCGCCCACGGGGTACGTCGTGTATGCGCGGATCGGGGCGGGTGGTTTCGACAACGGGCGCGCGGTGGCGGGCGCAACCAGCGTGGAAGTCGCGCTGCCGGGACTGAAACCGGGCGAAGTCGCCTCGTTCCGCGTGACCGCGACCAATTCCGGCGGGCAGTCGTTTCCCTCGGAGGTGCTTTGCGCCGCCGCGGGCGACGGGGCAACTTCGCGGGCGCTGATCGTGAACGCCTTCGACCGCGTGGCGCCCCCGGCGATGGTCTCGCGCCCGGGTCGCGAGGGGCTCGACCGCGACCTGGACCGCGGCGTGGGTGACGGATGGAGCGTGGGGCTGACTGGAAACCAGCACGAGTTTGACCGCTCGCGCGCCTGGGCCGGGGACGACTCCCCCTTCACCAACGACAATCCCGGACACGGCGCGTCCTACGCGGACCTCGAAACCGCCCGCGAAGCGGGCAACACCCGGGATTTTGCCGCGGTGCACGGCACCGCGCTGGCCGCGGCCGGCTGGGCGTTTGACTCCGCCAGCGACGAGGCGGTCGCCGATGGTGACGTGAAACTCGGCGAGTACCGCGCCGTGGACTGGCTGCTGGGCGAGGAGCGGACCACCATGCCGGCCCCCGCGCATGACGGCGTTGCAGGCGCGGCGGACCGCGTGGCCCCGGATTTCGCCTGCTGGCCGCCCGCCCACCAGCAGGCGGTGCGGGCTTACCTGGGGGGCGGCGGACGACTCCTGGTTTCCGGGGCGTACGCGGTCAGCGACCTCGTGGACTCGCCCGTTGCATCTCCCGGCGACCGCGCGTTCCTGGACGAGGTGCTGGGCTGCCAGTACATCAGCAGCCGGGCCTCGCGCACGAACCGGGTGCTGCCGGCCAACACGGGCGGCCCTTTCGCCGGAATGCAGCCGTTTCATTTTGCCGCCGGTGCGGGGGAGGGCGGTGTGTACGGGGTGGAGAATCCCGGCGCGCTGGAGGCCCTGCCCAAACCGGGACCGGCGGTGCTGCGCTATGCAGACGGTCTTGCCGGCGCGGCCATCGCCACCGACAAGCAGCCGGGCCGCCGCGTCGTGTTCGGGTTCCCGCTCGAATGCGTCGTCGATGGAAAGGTGAGAAACGAGCTGTTCCTCAGGGCGATGACTTTCCTCGACCGTTAGTTGCCGTATTCCCGCCGGGCCGGGCATTTCGTCCGGTCCGTGCGGGGGGATGGAAATCTCCTTGCACCACGCCGTCGGGATTCGTTTCGTTCGGTGCATGCCGCGCATCCTTGAAAAAAAGACGCTGGCCCCGCGGACGCACTGGTTCCGCATCGAGGCGCCGCTGATTGCCAGCCACGCGCAACCCGGCCAGTTCGTCATCGTCCGTGTGGACGAGGCGGGCGAGCGGGTTCCCTTCACCATCGCCGACTTTGACCCGGCGGAGGGTTCGATCACCCTCGTGATCCAGGAGGTCGGCGAAACCACGCGCCAGATCGGGGCGCTGGTGACCGGCGACACGATCCGCGACGTGCTCGGCCCCCTCGGCGCGCCCTCCGAGATCGAGAATTTCGGCACTGTGGCACTGCTCGGCGGCGGCTTCGGCATCGCCGCGATCCACGTGATGGCCAAGGCCCTGCTGGCGGCCGGCAACCGGGTGGTTTCCATCATTGGCGCGCGCACCAAAGACCTCCTGATCATGGAACCGGAGATGCGGCGCGCCAGCACCGAGGTGGTCGTCGTCACGGACGACGGCTCCGCCGGGCGCAAGGGCATCGTTACCGGGCCGCTCAAGGAGATGCTCGGGGCGGGCGAGGTCCAGCGCGTGATCGCCGTCGGGCCGATCCCGATGATGCGCGCCGTGGGCGAGCTGACCCGCCCCTTTGGCGTGAAAACCATCGTGAGCCTGAACCCGGTGATGGTGGATGGAACGGGGATGTGCGGCGGATGCCGCGTGGAGGTGGGCGGCATCACCAAGTTCGCCTGCGTGGACGGCCCCGAGTTCGACGCGCACGAGACGAACTTCGACGAGCTGGTGAAGCGCACGCGCATGTACCGGGCCATGGAGCAGCGCGATCCCGAGAAGTGCCGCCTCCTGCAGGAGGCGCCGCGGGTCTGACAGGGCCGGAGGCAGGCAAGACGATGAACATCCAGGAAAAGATGAAGATCCGGCGGCACGACGTCCCCACGCGCGACGCCGCCGAGCGGGCCCGCTGCTTCGACGAGGTGGCGCTGGGGTTCGACGAGAAGCTCGCGCGCGAGGAGGCCGAGCGCTGCATCCAGTGCAAGCGCCCGCTGTGCGTGGAGGGCTGTCCCGTCTCCATCGACATCCCCGGATTCATCAGGAAGATCGGCGACGGCGATTTCCTGGGGGCCATCGCCGCCATCCGCGGCACCAACAGCCTGCCCTCCATCTGCGGGCGCGTCTGCCCGCAGGAGAACCAGTGCGAGAAGGTCTGCGTGGTCGGCAAGAAGAGCGAACCGGTCGCGATCGGCGCCCTCGAGCGCTTCGTGGCGGATTTCGAGCGGCGCTATGCGCTGCCCGGCGTGGAGGCTGCCGCGGCATCGCGCCCGAAACCCTCGGGACACAAGATCGCGGTCGTGGGCAGCGGCCCGGCCGGCCTGACCGCCGCCGGATGCCTGGCCCAGCTCGGCCACGACGTCACGGTGTTCGAGGCGTTCCACGAGGCCGGGGGCGTGCTCATCTACGGCATCCCCGAGTTCCGCCTTCCCAAGAGCATCGTCAAGGAGGAGGTGGAGAAACTCCAGAAGCTCGGTGTCGAGTTCTCCCTCAACACGCTCGTCGGCCGCACCATCACCATCGATGAGCTGCTGGCCGACAGGTACTCGGCCGTGTTCCTGGCCCCGGGCGCGGGCACGCCCCAGTTCATGAACATCCCGGGCGAGAACCTGTGCGGCGTGGCCAGCGCCAACGAGTTCCTCACGCGCATCAACCTGATGAAGGCCTTCGATTTCCCGCGCAAGCAGACGCCCGTGTTCTGCGGACGCCGCGTCGCCGTGATCGGCGGCGGCAACACGGCCATGGACGCCGCGCGCACCGCCCGGCGCCTCAACCCCGACAAGGTGTACATCATCTACCGCCGCAGCGAGGCCGAGATGCCCGCGCGGCGCGAGGAGGTGCACCACGCCAAGGAGGAGGGAATCGAGTTCCTCACCCTCACGGCGCCCGTGGCCTACCGCGGCGACGACGACGGCTGGGTGCACGAGATGGAGTGCATCCGCATGGAACTGACCGAACCCGACGCCTCGGGCCGGCGCCGCCCCGTGGAGGTGAAGGGCAGCAACTTCACCATCGAGGTGGACACGGTGATCGTCGCCATCGGCGCAAAAACCAACGACCTCCTGCTCCACACCACCCCCGGCCTCGAGGCCGAGCGCAAGGGCTACCTGACCGTGGACCGCAAGACGGGCATGACCAGCCGCCCCGGCGTGTTCGCCGGAGGCGACATCGCCGGAGGCGAGGCCACGGTGATCGCCGCCATGGGCGACGGCCGCCGAAGCGCGCTGTCCATCGACGAGTTCGTGAAGGAAAAGTAGGCCAAGCCCGGGGCCGGCCGCTCCTCACGGGGGGCGGGCCGTGTTTCCACGCCCTTGAGGGTCGCGCTAAAACTTGACCGGATGCCCGCGGCGCGCTGATTGGAGCGCGTGACGACGCTCCCCCCACAGAATCCGCCGCCCCCGCTGGCGCAGGCGGTCCGCGTGTCGAAGGATTTCGGGGCGTCGCGCGAGCGCGGGCAGGTCGTGCTGGATGACATCAGCCTTGCCGTGGAACGCGGCGAGGTGCTTTGCATCCTCGGGCCGTCCGGCTGCGGCAAGAGCACGCTCCTGCGCATTCTTGCCGGGCTGATCCGCCCCAGCAGCGGCGAGGTGCTCGCGTTCGGCAAACCGCTGGCCGGCCTGCATCCGAACGCGGCGATGGTCTTCCAGAATTCCGCCCTGTTTCCCTGGCTGACGGTGGACGACAACGTGGCCGTGGGCCTGAACGGGAAACCGTTCGCACCCGCGGAGTATCCCGACCGCGTGCGCCGCGCCATCGACATGGTGGGCCTGGACGGCTACGAGGAGGCCTACCCCAAGGAGCTCTCCGGCGGCATGAAGCAGCGCGTGGGGATCGCCCGCGCCCTCGTCGGGGAGCCGGAACTGCTTTTCATGGACGAGCCGTTCTCGGCGCTCGACGTGCTGACGGCCGAGGCCCTGCGCTCCGAGATATACCGCCTGTGGTCCGAGGGGCGCACGGGTCTCAAGGCGGTGGTGCTCATCACGCACCTCATCGAGGAGGCGGTTGTCATGGGCGACCGCATCGTGGTGCTGGGGACCAATCCCGGCCGCGTGCGCAGCATCATCCGCAACCACCTGCCCCACCCGCGCGATTCCCGCAGCAGGGAATTCCTGGCGATGGTGGACGAGATCCACCGCATCGTGACCCACATCCAGATGCCCGACGAACCCGAACAGCCGCCCGCCGCGGCCGCCGCAGCCGAGGCGGCGCTCCGCGAGACGCCCGTGCCCCTGCCCGACGTGGAACTGGGCCAGATCTTCGGCGTCATCGAGATCGTGCACGACCACGGCGGCGAGATGGACATTTTCACCCTCGACGAAATCACCGTGTACGACTTCAACCGCACGATCCTGATCGTGAAGGGCGCCGAACTGCTGGACCTGGTGGACACGCCGAAGAACCGGGTCTTGCTGACCCCCGCGGGCCGCGATTTCGTCGGCGCCGACATCAATGGCCGAAAGGCCATCCTGCGCCGGCAACTGCTCGAACTGGGAACCTTCCGACAACTGGTGAAACTGCTCCGCCGGACCGCCCACCACAGCCTGCCCGAGGACATCGCGAAGGAGCAGCTGGCCGTGATGCTGCCCAGCCAGGATCCCGAGGCGATGTTCGACATTCTCGTGAAGTGGGGCCGGTACGCCGAACTCTTCGGCCACAACGCCACCAGCGGCGAGTTCTACCTGGACCCGGAGGCCGAAGCCGTTGCCGCCGGGTAGTGCGGCGTCCGTTCCGCGCGCCCCCGTTGGCAACGCGTGGTGGATTGACGCCGTGATGGCGGCGGCGCTGATGGCAATCATCGCCGGAATGGTGGCGATGGCCCGCGAGTGGGCCGCCCCGCTCCGCCCCGCGGTGGTGATCGACCTGTCGCCCGCGGCCCTGCCCGGATACACCCTGCTTTCCCTGGCCCGCGGGTTCGCCGCCTACGGTTTCTCCCTCGTGTTCACCCTCATTTACGGCACCGTTGCCGCATACAGCCGCCGGGCCGAGCGCGTCATGATCCCGCTGCTCGACATCCTCCAGGGAATCCCGGTGCTGGGTTTCATGCCGGGCCTGGTGCTGGGCATGGTGGCGCTTTTTCCGCACAGCAACACCGGCCTGGAGCTGGCCTGCATCCTGATGATCTTCACCGGCCAGGTCTGGAACATGACCTTCTCGTTCTACGGCTCGCTCCGCGCCGTGCCCCAGGACCTGCGCGAGGTTTCGCGGTTCTACCGGTTTGGATGGGGCCAGCGTTTCCGCACCGTGGAGACGTCGTACGCGGCGATGGGGCTGGTCTGGAATTCCATGATGTCCATGGCGGGCGGCTGGTTCTTTCTCACGGTGAACGAGGCCTTCCGCATGGGCGACCACGATTTCCGCCTCCCGGGGATCGGCTCGTACATGAGCGAGGCCATCCACCGGGGAGACGTGCCCGCGATGGTGTGGGCGGTGGTGGCGATGGCCGTGATGATCGTGGCGACCGACCAGCTGGTCTGGCGCCCGGTGGTCGCGTGGGCGCAGAAGTTCCGGATGGACGACACGGGCTCGGGTGAGCGCGTGGAATCGTGGGCGCTCGACCTGGTCCGCCGCAGCGCGCTGGTGCGCCGGTTGCGCGGCATGACGCGGGACGGACATTCCGGGCGCTTTCGCCCCAGGACCCCCGCGTCCGCCGCCCCGGACCCGGACGGAGCGCCTTTGCGCGCCCGCCTTGCGGCGATGGCCGGGTGGCTGTTGGCCGCGTTCTTCGGAGGGCTGGCCCTCTGGGGGGCCTGGAAGATGGCGGGCCTGCTGTCCGTCCTCAGGTCGCGCGACTGGGCGCATGTGGGGGCGATGCTGTTCCTGACGTTCCTGCGCACCTCCGCCGCGGTGGCGATCGCCGTGGCGTGGACGGTTCCCGTGGGTGTGTGGATCGGGCTGTCCCCGCGCATTTCGCGCGTCCTCCAGCCGGTCATCCAGGTGGTGGCTTCTTTCCCGGCCCCGATGCTCTACCCGCTGCTGACGGCGGCGCTGCTCGCGGCGTCCGTCAGTTTCTCGTGGGGGTGCATCGCCCTCATGCTCCTGGGCGCCCAGTGGTACGTGCTGTTCAACGTCATCGCCGGCGCGATGGCCATTCCCGGAGACCTGCGCGAGGCCGCCGATGTGTACGGCATGTCGGGCTGGGAGCGGTGGCGGCGGCTTTACCTGCCCGGGATATTCCCCAACCTCGTCACCGGCATGATCACGGCGGCGGGCGGTGCATGGAACGCCAGCATTGTTTCCGAATATGTGCAGTACCGCGGCGGCAACCTGGTCGCGCCCGGGATCGGATCGCTCATCACCGAGGCCACCGCCACGGGGAATTTCCCCCTGCTGGCGGCCGGCGTCTTTTCCATGTCGGTTGCCCTGGTGGTCATCAACCGCTTCTTCTGGAAACGCCTTTACCGTCTTGCCGACACGAAATACGCATTGAACCGTTGATCCCGCCGGCGCGGCGGGGTTGGATGTGCCGTCGCAGACAGAACGAATAGGAGCAAGGGTGGAGAAGCAGGCACCAGCCGGCCGGTTGCCGGAGATTTCGTGGTCCCCGCGGGTTGTCGCCGTTGCCGGAACGGTGGTCCTGGCCTGCTATGCGCTCCTGCATTTCGCGGTGGCAATGTGGACGGGACTCGACGCGGACGAGACGCAGATGCTGGTCAACGCTTGGGATATTTTCCGCGGCCAGCGCCTGTACGCCGATTTCTGGGACAATCACGGTCCCTACCAGAATTACCTTCTCGCCCATCTTTACGCGCTGCTGCCCCAGGACCACCGGGCCCTGTACCTGTTTCGCCTGGCCGGATGGATGCACGCGCTGGTGGGCGCGGCCCTGGTATGGGGGCTTGCCCGCCGGTTCTTCCCGGAGCGCCCGGCCCTGCCGTGGGTCTCGGCGGCCCTGCTGATGTGGGAACCCATCTACCTGTCCAAGGCGTCCGAGGTGCGCCCCGACACTTCGCTGATGCTGCTTTGGCTGGGCGCGCTCTGGGCCGTGCTGGCCGGGTTGGAGGACGGACGCCCCAGAAGGTTTGTGCTTTGCGGACTTCTCCTGGGCGCGGCGTTTGGCTTCAGCCTCAAGGTCACCTTTGTCGGTTTCGCTGTGTTCCTCGTCGTGGTTTGGGCCATGCGGCTGCGGCGCCAGATCCTATGGAAAACGCTGGTGCTGATCGGCGCGGGTTTCGCCGTGCCGCTTGCGGCGCTGGTTGCCCTGCTGGCGGCCGGAGGGATGCTGGAGGGATTCGTGCGGATTTTCTTCCGCGAGAACCTGGGACGCGAGCACAGTTCCACCTTTGAGGGGATCAGGGTGCTGGTCCGCGAGAGCGGTCCGTGGTTTCTCCTGGCTCTGGCGGCGCTCGCGAGATCCGGCGCGAGGGCGTGGCGCGGAACGGCCCTGCCCGCCGAACGCCTGGTCTGGCCGGCCGCGGCGTTTCTCCTCTTCCAGTTCTGCTTCCTGCTTCCGACCCACAACCTTCAGTCCGCGCTGGTGGCCACGGGGCCGGTGGCTCTGCTTGCGGGGCTGGCTCTCGTGGACCTGCTGTCGCCCGCGGTGGCCGTGTTGGCGCGCCGCGCCGGGGCCGCCGGCGCGGTGGCGCTCGTCGCGCTCGTCGCCCTCGCCCCCGCTGCGCGCACGGGTTGGGTGCTGGCCCGCGGGTTCCACGCCCTGCCGGACCAGGTGCGCTATGGCAATGCCCTCCTCGCCCTCACCACCCCGGCCGAGTATGTGTTCGACGGCACCGGCATCCCCCTGTTCCGCGACCGGCCGGGTTATTACCACTGCTTCCCCAACTACATCATCGAGGCGCACAAGGCCGGACGGCTGGACCTGGAGATCGAGCGGGGCGTGACGGAGAATCGGGTGCGGCTGGCCGTGCTGGGGCTCCGCGAGACCCGGCTCGGCGAAGCGTCGGTGGAGTTCCTGCGGGCCAACTTCCTCCCGCTGGAGGTGAAAACCAGCGGGCCGCGCATCAACCTGGGGGCGGGAAAGGTGGTCGAGGTGGGACGGAACGGGGTGCTGCGGGCCGAAATCACGATTCCGGGAAACTACCACCTGCTCCGGGACGGTGGCAGGGGCTTCGCGGTGGAGATCGCCGAAACCACACAGCCGCTCCGCCTTGCGCGGGGCCCCGTTGCCGTTGCGCTGCCTGCCTCGCTGGCCGGTCAGAAGGTGCTGTTGAGCACGTTCCCGTCGCAACACATGGGGCGGATGGATGCCGTTTTTGAATTTGCCGCGCTCAAACCCGGCAAACTCCGCGATTGGTTCCGGACTCACATCTCTCCCAAGTAGCCCCGGTCGGCGTCCGGAATCTCTTGCCGGACCGCCCAACCCCCTGCCTGGGTGGTCTCATGCCGGTGTCCCGCGAACAGGTTCGAGCCCAGCTGGCGATCCTGATCCAGCATCAGGCCCTGCGTCCGGGTGAACACGGGGCCTTGCTGCTCGCGGTGTGGCGCGATGTGGAGGAGGCCGCGCAGGACGTGCATCTCGTCGAGGTTTTCGAGGATTTTTCGGGCCCGGACGGGGCCGGGCGCGCGGTGCTGCGCTTTCCCGGAATGGGTGACTTGTGGCTGCCGGGACTTTACATCGTGGACGCCTTCTCGCGGGACGAGTTCGCGCGCCTGCTCGATTCGGGCGATCCCCGGATCGGGGACTTGCGCGATCAGCTGGCCGGGGGGCGCGCGGAAATCCTGTGGCCGGTCGGTCATGACCCCGCGTCGGACGAACTGGTCAACCGGATCAACCCGCCCCAACTTCCCTGACCGGGCACCCCGTCCGGTTTACTCGGGTTTCTCTCCCGGCGCCAGCAGGTCTCCCTTGTTCAGGTAGCGCGTGTGCGAGGCGAAATGGCTGGCCTGCGGATCGTGGGTCACCATCACCACGGTCTTGCCGAACTGCTGGTTCAGCGTCTTCAGCACTTCCAGCACCTGCACGGCGCTCTTGTGATCCAGGTCGCCGGTGGGCTCGTCTGCGAGGATGAGGGTCGGGTCGGTGACCAGGGCCCGGGCGATGCCGACGCGCTGTTCCTGCCCGCCGCTGAGCTGGCGCGGGTAATGGCTCATGCGGTCCCCGAGGCCGACGACTCTCAGCGCGGTTTCCACGTGCTCGCGGCGCTCGCGGGCGCCCAGCGATGTCAGCAGCAGCGGCAGCTCCACGTTCTCGAAGGCCGTGAGCACCGGGATCAGGTTGAACGACTGGAACACGAAGCCGACATGCCGGTTGCGCCACTCGCTCAGTTCCTCCTCGTCCAGCTGCAGGATGTCGGTGTCCAGCACGCGGCAGATGCCGCCCGTCGGGCGGTCGATGCCCGCGAGGATGTAGAGCAGGGTGGACTTGCCCGAGCCCGACGGACCCATGAGCGCCACGAAGTCACCCGCCTCGATGGTCAGCTGGATTCGGTTCAGGGCGACCACCTGGGAGTCGCCCGTGCCGAAGATCTTCGTGAGGTCGCGGATGTCAACCAGGGGGGCCACGGCGGTTACTTCGCCCTGTCGCGCACGGCGGCGCCGTCGCCCAGGCCGTCCGGCGGTTTGGCCAGGATCCTCTCGTCGCCCGTCAAACCCTCAAGGATTTCCACGCCGTTGATTCCCTCCATGCCGCGGCTGACTTTCCGGGCGCGGGCCCTGCCGTTGGCCACCACGAACACGGTCGGCCGCCCGTCGCGCTCCACCACGGCGCTCGTGGGGGCGAAGACCTGGGCTTTCTGTTTCTCGCCCGGCCTGCGCTCCAGGAGCTTGAGGAAGGAGACGCGGGCATTGAGTTCGGGGCGGACGCGCTCGTCGGGTTCGAGGATGGCAACCTTGACCTGGACGGTGGCCTTTTGCCGGTTGGCCTCCGGCGCGATCTGGCGCACCTCGCCGCGGTACTCGCGATCCGGGTAGGCCTCCAGGCTGATGGTGCACGGCTGGTTCAGCGACACCCGGGCCAGGTCGGACTGGTTCAGGTCGATCTCCACCCGCATGTCACCCAGGTCGGCCAGCGAGAGCAGTGAACCCCGGGCGCCGCGTCCGCCGAAGTTCTGGTTCGTCACCAGCTCGCCGACCTCCACAAGGCGTTCGAGGATCGTGCCGTTTCCCGGCGCGCGAATCTGGCATTCCCTCAGCTGGATGGCGGCGGTTTCCAGGTTGGCGCGGGCCTCGGCCACATCGGCCCCGGCGGCGCGGATCTCCTCGGTGCGGGGGCCGATCCGGATGACCTCGAACCGCTTCCGGGCCGCATTGACGCGGGCGAGGGCCACGAGAACCTGGGTTTGGGCCGTGTCCAGGGCCTGCTGGTTTTCCACCCCCTGGCGCACGAGGGGTTCCAGGCGGCGCACGGTGCGCTGGGCGTCGTCGCGCTGGGCCTCGGCCAGTTCGGCGTCCGCCCGCGCCGCCTCGATCTCCTCGGGGCGCGAACCGGCCCGCAGCTCATCCGCGCGCGCCTGGGCCCGGTCCAGCGCCGCCCTGGCCCGGTCAAAGTTGGCGCGGAACTCGAAATCCTCAAGGCGCACGATCACCTGTCCGCTCGTCACCCGGTCGCCCTTGTCAGCCTCGATGGACTGGACGCGGGCCACGATCTTGGGTGCCAGTTCCACGCGGCGGTGGGGGATCACGTAACCGGTCACGGAAAGCACGATGGTGGAGGTTTCCACCTCGGGGTTGATGCGCTTGAGCGGGACCATGTCCACGGACGCCGGGACCAGGTAAGGCCAGGCCCAGAGGGTGCCGCCGAGGGCGCACGCAATTGCCCCCCATGCCGCATAACGCACGAGGCGGCGCGTTTTCCGCCCCCCCTTGCGCTCCGGGTCGATTCGGAGCTTCTCCAGTTCTTCTGCGTTGGCCATCGGTTCGGATTCCCATGTGTGCCGATCGGGCGACAGGGACCCTTTTCGGCTTGAACGCCCGTGGCGATGTTCTAGAACAGTCCACGGGATTTGGTGGGAGGAGACTCGCGGCGTCGCAAGCCGAGGTCAAGGACGGTGAGCACGATGGAACGAATCACGAAACTCGACGACCTGCTCCAGGAAATGGTGGAGCGCAACGCGTCCGACCTCTTTCTCAAGGCGGGCCAGCGCCCGTGCTTCCGGATCGACGGCGAGATCCAGATGAGCGACTACGGCGAACTCACGATGGACGAGACCCACGCCATCGCCGTCCAGCTGATGAGCGAGGAGCAGGCCGATTACTTCGCCCGCGTGCCGGAAATGGACCTCGCCATCGGCGTGCGCGGCGTGGGCCGCTTCCGCGTCAACGTGTTCCGCCAGCGCGGCTCCACGGGCCTCGTGTTCCGCTTCATCTCCAACCCCACCTTCAGCTTCGAGGAGCTGAACCTGCCTGTGGCCGTGCGCGACCTGGCCGAGAAACGCCGCGGGCTCGTGCTGGTCACCGGCACCACCGGCAGCGGAAAGAGCACCACGCTGGCCGCCATCATCAACCACATCAACCTGCTCCGCCGCTGCCACATCGTCACCATCGAGGATCCCATCGAGTTCCTCCACCAGGACGAGCTGGCCATCATCAACCAGCGCGAGGTCGGCTTCGACACCAAGAGCTTCAGCGACGCCCTCAAGCATGTCCTCCGCCAGTCGCCGGACGTGATCCTGATCGGCGAAATGCGCGACCTGGAAACCATCTCCACGGCCATCGCCGCCGCCGAGACCGGTCACCTGGTCCTCTCCACCCTCCACACGGTGGACGCCGTCCAGACGATCGAGCGCATCATCAACTATTTCCCCGCCTACCTGCACCCGCAGATCCGCCTGGAGCTTTCCCTGTGCCTGCAGGGCGTGCTTTGCCAGCGCCTGCTTCCGCTCGCCAGCGGCAAGGGGCGCATCCCGGCCGTCGAGGTCATGATGGCCACGCCCACCATCCGCAAGCTGCTCCATGAGGGAAAAACCCTGGAGCTTCCCCAGCACATCGAACAGGGAACCCATGTCGGGATGCAGACCTTCAACCAGAGCCTGCTGCAGATGTACCGCGGCAAGAAGATCAAGATCGAGGACGCGTTGTCCTACGCAACCAGCCCCGACGAATTCCGCCTCATGGCCGAGGGAATCGGGAGCGGGGTCCGTCAGCGCGAACTCGGCGCGTACGGAAGGTAGAAACGCCCGCCCGTCACAGGAACTCCGTCTGCTCCACCTCGTCCACGGTGTGGCACATGCGGCACCGCGCCTCGTAGGCATCCCCGCTGCCGATCAGCACGCGCCCCCCGCCCACCACCTTGCGCTGCGTGCGGCTCGCAGGACCCCCGCAGACCATGCAGATTGCCAGCGCCTTCGTCACGTATTCCGCCGCCGCCATCAGTTCGGGGATCGGCTGCCACGGCACGCCGCGGTAGTCCTGGTCCAAGGCCGCGGCGATCACGCGGATCCCGCGATTGGCCAGCGTCTGGCACACGGGCACCAGCTGGTCGCCCAGGAACTGCGCCTCGTCGATTCCCACCACCTGCGTGTCCGGGGTCAGGTGATCGAGGATTTCCTGGGCGCGGTCGATCAGGACGCAGGGCACCTGCTGGGCCGAGTGGGAGGCGATGTGTTCCTCCGCATAGCGGTCGTCGATGCGCGGTTTGAAGGCGATCACGGACTGGCGGGCGATCTGGGCGCGGCGGAGGCGGCGGATCAGTTCCTCGCTCTTGCCGCTGAACATGCAGCCGACAACGGCCTCGATCCACCCGGAACCGGCTTGGCGTTGGATATCCATGGGCCAAGAAAAGGGCCCCCCGCGGCGCCGCCGGTCAACCGCGGAAATGCCCGCGGCGGCAATTTGGTGTCGCGGCGGCGGTTGTCCGGGAAAGAAACCGTTGAACCTGGTTGTTCCAGCGCCGAAACGACATCCCGGATATCCATTCCACTCTCTCTCCCCGGAGGCGCTTTTCATGATTCCGTTTCGCCCGGTCGTCCTGATCCTTGCCCTTTGCGCTGTTGCCACTCTCGTGCCGTCGGAACCGGCGGTTCCCGTGCCGCAGGCGCTCAGGCTGGCACGGATTTTCGGCGACCACATGGTCATCCAGCGCGACACCACGGTGCCCCTGTGGGGCTGGACGCGGCCCGGCGAAACGGTCCGGGTCAAATCCCCCTCCGGTGAGGCCGCCGCCCGCGCCGGGCGCGATGGCAAATGGATGGTCAAACTGCCGCCGGCCCCTGCCGGCGGGCCGTGCGAAATCACGGTGGCCGACTCGCGCGACACGACCACTGTGCGCGACGTGCTGGTCGGCGAGGTCTGGGTCTGCTCGGGCCAGTCGAACATGGAAATGATGATGGCGCTGGTCAACGACGCGAAGAAGGAAATCGCGGGAGCCGCCAACCCGTCCATCCGCCTGTTCAGCGTGCCGCGCACCGTGGCCTATTCCCCGCGGGCCGACCTTTCGGGCGGGCAGTGGAAACTCTGCACGCCGGATTCCGTCACCTCGTTCTCGGCGGTGGCTTACTTTTTCGCCCGCGATCTGCAGGCCAGGTTGGGGGTTCCCGTCGGGCTTGTGAAAACCGCCTGGGGCGGCACACCCGCCGAGAGCTGGACGAGCGAGGTCGGGTTGGAGAACCTCCCCCAGCTCAAGACCCAGCTCGCCAGGCTGCCGCGCCGCGAACCCCTGGTCCGGATGTCGCAGGCGGAATTCAAGCAGGCCATGAACAGCTGGCTGGCGGGTGTCGAGAAAGCCGATCCCGGAACCCGGAATGCCGCCTGGGCCGCGCCCGCGTTTGCGGACGCGGACTGGAAAACCATGACCCTGCCCAACCCCTGGGAAGACCAGGGCCTTCCCAATTACGACGGCACGGTCTGGTTCCGCCGGTCGGTGGAACTGCCTGCCGACGCCGCGGCGGGAAAACTGGAGGTCCACATCGGCAATGTGGACGACGCGGATGTCGTGTTTCTCAACGGCAAGCGCATCGGGACCACCTGGGCATGGGGACAGAAACGCAAGTATGCCGTGCCGGCCGGAATTGCCAGGGGCGGCGCGAACACGCTGGCCATCCGCGTGTTCGACACCGGCGGCAACGGGGGCCTGGTCGGCGAGCCGGAGGACCTGTGCCTCGTTGCCACCGCCCCCGATGGAAGGGCCACCACGCTCCCGCTGGCGGGGGAGTGGAAGTACAAGCCAGGCCTGAACCTCAAATCGTTGCCGCCCAAGCCGGAGGAGCCGGGCAGTCCGTACCGCCTTGCCGGCCTTTACAACAGCATGGTGGCCCCGCTGGTGCCCCTGGCCATGCGCGGGGTCATCTGGTACCAGGGCGAGGCGAACGCGGGGCGGGCGTGGGAATACCGCGCCACTTTCCCGAACCTGATCCGCGATTGGCGACGCGTCTGGGGGCGCGGGGATTTCCCCTTCCTGTTCGTTCAGCTGGCCAATTTCATGAAGCGTTCGGATCAGCCGGCCGAAAGCGCGTGGGCCGAACTGCGCGAGGCCCAGGCGATGGCCCTGTCGCTTCCGGCGACCGGCATGGCCGTGACCGTCGACATCGGCGAGGCCGCCGACATCCACCCGCGCAACAAGCAGGATGTGGGCAGGCGCCTCGCCCTGGCCGCGCGCCATGTGGTTTACGGTGAGAATGTTGCTTTCAGCGGTCCCATGTTCCGGCCCGGATCGCTGCGGGTGGCCGCGGGATCGGCGTCGGTGGCGTTTGAACACGCCGACGGCGGCCTTCGCGCCCGGTGCGGAAAGATCGAAGGCTTCGCCGTGGCCGGGGCCGACCGGAAATTCCGGTGGGCCGGCGCCCGCATCGAGGGCGACCGGGTTGTCGTTTCCACTCCCGAAGTGCCACAGCCGGTCGCGGTGCGGTATGCCTGGGACTCCAACCCGGCGGCCACGCTGGAGAACTCCGCCGGTCTGCCCGCAAGCCCGTTCCGCACCGATGACTGGCCGGGGGTCACCCAGCCGAAAATGAAGCGCTGACGCGGCTCCCCGGCCGCCGCGGGCCAATCCGCCGTTGCCTTTTCCGTTTGTGGCGGGTGGCATACTGAAGCCGCAGGGGCCACGGGAAGTCAAACGAAGCCGCTGCCGGTTCGGTGCACATCGGATTGCAGGGGTCTCCGGGCATGGACGGGATGATTGTGATGGCGGTGCTGGTCGGTCTGGCGATGATCGGCGGGCTTGCCACGCTGTTTGTCGCCCTGGTTCTCCCTTCCTTTCGCGGGGCGGGCGGAGGCTGGAAGCGGCTGGCGGAACGCCACCGTGCCGCCGCCCCGCCCGATGGCCGGGAGTTCCCCGGCGAGACGGTCCGCGTCGGGGCGGTGAACTACAAGAACTGCATCACGGTCCGTGTGTGCCCCGCGGGACTTTACCTGGCCCCCGGATCCAACCCGTTTGTGAGGCGTCTCGCGCCGCTGCTCATTCCCTGGAGCGAGATCCGTTCTTCCCACCCGACCCGCCTGTTCTGGAAATCCGCCCATGTCCTGACCGTGGGAGACACGGGTACCGTGACCGTTTTCGACGAGGTCATGAAAGCCGCCAAAGGCCACCTGGAGAGCCGCACCTGAACGACGGGGATGCCCGCCCGGCAGCCCGGCCGCAAGACCCCGCCCCGCGTCCGTGCCGGAATAATCTTGGAATCGCGGCATAGGCGGGTCCAACCTCGGCCGCAATCCATGCGGCGCGCGGGAAGGATTGGTTGCCACGCCATGAGTGAACTCAAGAAACGCATCTGGACGGCCCTTCGCAGGGAGGTGGAGGAGGACGCGGATTCCGAGCCGATCCTCGCGAGTTTCCTCTATGCCGCCGTGCTCAACCACAAGTCGTTCGAGGAGGCGCTGAGCTTCCACCTCGCCACCAAGCTGGCGAGCGCCACGCTTCACGCCATCACGCTGCGCGACCTCATGGTGGCGGTGCACGCCGAGGATTGCCAGATCGCGCAGTCCGCCGTCGTGGACCTGAAAGCCGTGAAGGAGCGGGATCCGGCCTGCCGCGGTTACTCGTCCCCCTTCCTCTATTTCAAGGGCTACCACAGCCTTCAGGCCTACCGCATCGCGCACCACCTGTGGAACCGCGGCCGCCGCCCCCTCGCCCTCCAGCTTCAGAGCCGCATGTCCGAGGTGTTCGCCGTGGACATCCATCCCGCCGCGCGGATCGGCAGGGGAATCCTGATGGATCACGCCACCGGCATCGTGGTGGGGGAGACCGCCGTCATCGAGGATGACGTGTCGATCCTCCACGAGGTGACCCTCGGCGGAACGGGCAAGGAAATCGGCGACCGTCACCCGAAGGTGCGCAGCGGCGTGATGATCAGCGCCGGGGCGAAGGTCTTCGGGAACATCGAAATCGGCCAGGGTGCGAAAATCGGGGGCGGCAGCGTCGTCCTGCACTCGGTTCCGCCGCACACCACGGTCGCCGGCGTCCCGGCGCACCCGGTCGGAAAGCCGCAGACATCCTCGCCCTCCAAGGCCATGGACCAGCAAATCGAGGACCGCGAACCCTGACCGCCTCCGCGGCCGGTGCGCGTCACTTGGGCACAAGCAGCACCTGCGTGTGTTCGCCGTCCACGATGTATGTGTCGGCAAATTCCGCCACCGGTTCGTAGCTCTGCGTCATGGCCTCCACCACGCGCCGCGGCCACCTGGCGGCCACCTGGTTCGTGACCAGGATCGCGCCGTAATGCTTCTCCGCCACGCGCCGGACCAGCGGCGCGCTGTTCCACTGCCCGCCCTCCTCCAGTTTCGTGAACATGTACGGCAGGAACTCCGGATCGCTGCCGGCCGCAAGGCCGTATGACACGAATTCGCACAGCACCGGTTTTGGCCGCACGGCCAGCCGCGCCACGATCTCCCGCGATCTTTCCGCCTCCCGGGCCGTCGCCACCGGAAGCGGAAACGGCAGCAGGGCGGCGGCGTAAACCGCAACCAGGGCCGGCGCGGCCCATTTCCTCCCGGGAGGCCACGCGGTGCCGGCGGCCAGCCCGCCGGCGATGCCCGCCGCCCCGCAGGCGCCCCACACCAGGTCGAAATAATAGTTCAGGTCGGCGCCGTCATTGCCCGAAAGCAGCGCCGCCGGGATCCCCGCCGCGCCCGCCAGCAGGAACACGCGGCCCGCGCCGTTGGGCCACAGCAGCGGCAGCGAAACGAGGGATGCCAGCACGAGCGCGCCGTGGGTCACGCCGAAATCCCGGAACCACACGAACAGGAATGCGGGGCTGAACGGACGCGTGACCCGGCCGAACGCATTGTCAAAAAACATCCCGCCCGTGGCCCAATTCAGGGACAGGTAACACGCGGCCACGGCCGCGGTCCATGCCGCGAGGAAAACGCAGGCCCGTTTCCGCCCCGCGTCGAACCACAGAACCGCGGCGCACGCGAGACCCCCGGCCACCATGGTCTGCTTGCACAGCATGGCCAGCGTGGCAAGAACCACGGCGGCGGCGACCGCGCGCCTGCGGGCGGGCCACAGGGCCACGGCGGCCACCGCCAGCGATTCCAGCGCCCGCCCCGGCAGGTCCACGCGGGCCAGCGCCCCCCACAGGCCCACGTACGGCGAGGCCAGCCAGGCTCCCGAGGCCAGGACCGCACCGATCCGCGACCCGCCGCGGCGCCAGGCAATCATCCCGAGCGCCAGGGCCCCAGCCAGCGTCGAGGCGAGGGCGACGATTCGCAACCACGCCAGGCTGCCGCCGCCCAGCGCCCCGATGGCCTGCACCAGCGGGGGATAGGTTCCTATCCACCACGGTTCGGCGTCCACGGGCTTGTAGATCGGCAGACCCCTCGCGATCCGCAACGCTTCCGCCTGGACCACGCCCTCCCCGAAATTCACATCCACCGGGTAGCGCACCACGGAAACCGCGACGGCCAGGTTGTTCGCCACGAGCAACGCAAGGCCGATGAGGGCGACGAATACGAGAATCCGCGGCCCGCGGCCGCCTGCGACCGGCTTTGCGGGATCGGCCGTCTGCCGATTGGATCGCTTTGCCACGGCTGCCGCTCCCGGCCCGGTTCTCAGTCCCGCATGCCCTGCAGGTAGGGGTTCGAGACGATTTCCGCCCCGACCGTGGTGCTTTCGCCGTGGCCGGGGTGGATCCGGTAATGGGGGGGCAGGGTGACCAGCTTCTCCCTCAGCGAACGCAGCAGGTCGTCGCGGTTTCCGCCGGGCAGGTCCCACCGGCCCACCGATCCGCGAAACACCAGGTCGCCGCTGAACACCTCGCCCTGCGCGTGATCCACCAGGATGCACGAACCGGGGGAGTGGCCCGGCGTGTGTCTCACCTCGAAAGTCATCGGGCCGAACCCGGCAGCCCCGCCGTCGGCCAGGAGCACATCGGGCTGGTGCGGCTCGAATTCCATCCCCAGCCATGCGGCGCCGCACAGCAGCTCGCTCCCCAGCATGGGCGCGTCAGCCGGATGAATGGCCACGGGTGCCCCCGTCGCGGCGTGCAAACCCGCGTTCGCACCCACGTGATCCACGTGCCCGTGGGTGTTCAGGATCACGCGCAGCTTCAGGCCGCGGCGCTCCAGTTCCCCGAGGATGTCCCCGGCGTCGCCGCCGGGGTCCACCACCACGGCGTCGCCCGCCGCATCCCACAGCAGGTGGCAGTTCTGGTCCAGCTCGGTGACGACAAGGCGCAGGATTTCGTACGGCATCACAGTTCATCCACGAAGCGTTTGCTGAGGCGGCGGAACACATACCACCCGGAAAGCGTGAGGGCGGCCGCCACCGCCGTGCAGATGCCCAGGTACAGGGCCATCTCGCCGCGCCGCACCTCGCCCACGCCCACGCCAAAAAGCACCACTTTCCGGATCGCCACCACCACCGGCGCCACGGGGTTCAGCATGTACACGTGGAACCAGATGTTGCCGCCCCTCGGCCCGAAGAGTTCCTGCATCTTGTCCCACGCCACCTGGGCCGGGTAGATGATCGGTGTCATGTAGAACCACGCCAGCGAGAAAACCTCCAGCGCGCTGGCGACGTCGCGGTAGAACACGTTGAGCGCCGACAGGTAGAACGCAAACCCGAGGATGAGCAGGGTTTCCAGCACGAGGATGGCCGGCAGCAGCAGCAGCAGCGGGTTCAGTCCCACCCCCGTGACGAGCAGGATGACAAACACCACGGCCAGCGCGAGCAGGAAGTGCACCGCGTTCGCCACGATCGCGGCGATCGGAAACACCTCCGCGTCCAGCCGCACCTTTTTCAGCAGGTTGGCGTTCGCCACCACCGAGTTGCTCGCATCGAACAGCGAACCGATGAAGTAGTTCCACGCCAGTATGGAAACCAGCACGTGGCTCCAGTACGGAAGGATGCTGTGGGGAAACTTCACGTCGAGGAGCTTCGAGAAGACCGCCCAGATCACCAGGGTGAGAAAGGCCGGGCGGAACAGCGACCAGAAGAACCCCAGGACGGAATCCTTGTAGCGGGCCTTCAGGTCGCGCTTGGCAAGGGTGAGGGTCAGCTCCACCTGCTGGCGGAACGGCCGGTTCATGAACCGGCCTCCGGCTCCGGGCGGTCACCCGTGTCGGTGGGCGGTTCCACGGCTCCCCGGGCGCCCATGAGGGCGTACAGGTTCATGATGCGCCCGATGTTGGCCGACCACGTGTAGTGCTGCAGGATGCGGCGCCGCGCGGCCTCGCCCAGGCGCCGGGCCATGCGCGCATCGTCCAGCACCGCCAGGATTTTCCGGACCATGTCCGCGGCGTTCCCGCGCTCGAACAGAAGCCCCACCTGCTCCCCGTCGCCGAAAACCTCCTCCACCGCCGGGGACTTGGCCGCCACCACCGGCTTCTGCATTGCGGCGAACTCGAAAAACTTGGTGGGCGATGACCAGTCCTGGGTGTCGGGGATCAGGCACACGTCCACGCCGGCAAGGTACGAGGGCACCAGGCTGTGGGAGATGCTCCCCAGGAAAAACAGGTTCCGGTCCACCCCCTCCTCGCGGGCGCGGGCGCACAGCCGGTCCACCCGGTCCGGCTCGCCACCCACGGCTGCTATCACCACCGGCCGCTCCTCGTCGCGCAGGATCCGGGCCGCCTCGAAGAACAGGTCCACGCCGTGCCAGGCCGTCAGCGTTCCCATGTATCCGGCAACCTCCCGGCCCACGATGCCGCAGGCCGCGAAATCAAAGGGGGGCACATCCGGGTGGAAGCGGGCGGGGTCCACGGCAACCGGGCTGATGATGAAGCCGGCCATCCCCGATTCGTCCAGCCCGGCCTCCTGCGTCATCAGCCGTTTCAGCTGCGTGGAAACACAGATGATCGCTTTCTCCCGGCGCCACAGTCTCGCCTCCACGCGCTGGGCCCATCCGGGCAGCCGAAGGCGGTGGCTTTGCTCGCGGGCCAGCAGCGTGTTCACCTCCAGGATGCGGGGGATGCCGTGACGGCGGCACAGGCTCTGCCCGGCGGTCTGGTAAAGCGAGTAGCGCTCGTAGACGGCGTCCGGACGGAAGGTTTCGATGGCCCGCGAGATGGCCCTGCCCATCCGGCGGTTGAGCAGGAGGTAGCGCCCGTCGTTCCCCAGCAGTTTCGCGCGCGGCGGCTCCACGGCCGAAACCGGCACGCACAGCTGGCTGCGGTCGCCCGGCGACGGGGTGATCAGCAGCACCTCGTGCCCGTAGCGCATGAGCGCGTGGCAGGTCTCGCGCACATGGGTGGCCGCGCCCTTGCGCCCGCCCACTTCCACGCCCAGGTCGCCGCAGATGTACAGGATTCTCATGATGGCTCGCGCGTGAAAAGGCTTTTCCGCAGCGGAAAACGCAACAAGGGAAACGCGGGGCGCGTGGGTTACCTGGCGGGGCGGGTGCCGGCGGGGCGGGCGCGCGCAAACACCAGCCATCCCGCGGCGTGGGCCATTCCGGCGGACGGGGCCGCCGGGGCTTCCAGCGCCTGCCAGATCCACCACGCCGCAGCGGCAAACAGGACGGCAAGGGCGGCGCCCGCGACCCAGATCCCGTAACGCAGCGCCGTCGAATCCGTGGCCCGAAGTCCGTCCCGCCACCCGGCGATCCGGGAGGCCCAACCCGCGGTTTTCACCTCGCGGAGGCGCCGGTCCAGACCCGCGGCAAAATCCCGCCACTCGTCCGCCGAAACCGGCGGCGTTTCCTCGCGCGCCATGCGGGCCAGGGCCGGATGGACGCGCGAAAGCTCGTCTTCCGTTTCGCGGCGGATGCGCGGGGCCGCGGTCGGCTGCGGTTCGATCCGCGGACGCGAGCCGCTCTCCTCCTCGCGGTTCTGGCGCATTTCGTGATTCATCGGGCCTTCAAGTCCTTCAATAGATCCTTTAGACGCTCCTGCGCCCGAAAAAGATGACGCTTCACCGAGCCGGCGCTGCAACGGAGCACCTCGCCGATCTCCTCAACACTGAGATCATTATAGTAACGGAGCAGAAAAACTTCCCGCTGACGCGTGGAAATCTGCTTCAGGGCCGTCAGGACCCGCGCCTGGACCTCGTGGCGCGAGGCCTCATCGCGTTGCCGTGGCTGGGATACCGCCTCGATCCGCCGGGGCTTCTCGCCCTCCTCCGTCTCGCCCTCCATGTCCACCCGACCCTGCCGGTGGCGTTTCTCCCGTCGCAGATAGTCCATGCAGGTGTTCAAGATGATGCGGTGGAGCCAGGTGGAGAACCGGGCGTTACCCCGGAAGGATCCCAGGGCGCGATACACGCGCACGAAGACCTCCTGCGCCACATCCATCGCGTCGTCCGGATCGCGCGTCACCTGCCAGGCCGTGGCGTGGACCTGGTCGCGGTAAAGAAACACCAGTTCCTCGAAGGCCCCCTCGTTGCCGCCCAGCACGTCGCGCACAATTGCCGCCACCGCGCGTTCCGCGGGTTCGGGAGGAGGGGTGCTCGCTGCGCTTTTCTCGGGGTCCACCATTTTGGGCATTCCTGCCTTGGCGGGTTGCGGTCCCAAATGCTAGAGAACTTTTTGCATCTGGCGCAAGACTTCGCGCCCGGGAAAACTCCACGCGTAGAAGGAAAGGCCCAGCAGGCCCCCCCACAGCATAAGCCGCAGGTCCGCGGAGACGGCAAAAAGCAGGAATCCGAGAAAGGCCACGAGGTCGCACAGAATCCACATGGTGAGCATCCGTTTGCGGAAGCGCGCCAGCAGGTGGAGGATGTTGGTCTCGCCGGGGGGCAGAAGGGCGCGGCGCCGCAACCACACCAGCGCGGCGCCCGCCACCGTCGCTCCCAGTGCCAGCAAGGCGAGCAGCGGCTCGCGCCAGGTCACGCCCAGGGCCAGGGCGCCGCCGGACCACTCCGGGTGCGAGAACCAGCGGACATCCACAAAGCGGGCCACCAGCAGGTAAACCAGCGGCGAAAAAAGACACACATGCCACAGCGTGCGGAGGCGCTTCAGTTCCTCGCACACCACTTCGGCGTCCAGCGGATCAGCGGGTTCCATGGGCGGGATGCTCCGGGGCGCGGATGATGGCGGCGGGCGGGCAACAAAAAAGGGTTCCGGGACCGTTCATCGGCCCCGGAACCCGGGAACTTGCGGACGCCGCACCAACGGGGGCGCGGAACGACTTACTCGGCCGGGGCCGGCTTGATGTTGATGATCTTCTTGCCGCGCCGCTGGGCGAACTCCACCACGCCCTCGATCTTCGCGAAGATCGTGTGGTCCTTGCCCATGCCCACGTTCTGGCCCGGGTGAAACTTCGTGCCGCGCTGGCGCATGATGATCGAGCCGCCGGTGACCAGTTCGCCGCCGTAGGCCTTGCAACCGAGCCGCTGCGAATTGCTGTCGCGGCCGTTTCTGGAACTTCCAACACCCTTTTTGTGAGCCATTTGCCGAATCCTTCCTTACGTTGGGGGGTGACGCGGGCGGTGCGGGGTCGGGGACCGGAATCAGCCCTCGATGCCCTCCACGCGCACCTCGGTGAAGTCCTGCCGGTGGCCCGACCGCTTCTCGTAGCCCTTGCGGCGCTTGTACGTGTAAACCTCGATCTTCTTGTCCTTGCCATGGCGCAGCACCCTGATGCGCACCTTGGCGCCGGAGACGACGGGCGTGCCAATCTTCGCACCGGCGTCACCAGAAACCTGGAGCACGTCGGCCAGTTCAATTTCACTGCCAACCTCGGCCTGCATTAAGGGAAGGCGAACCACATCCCCACTGGCCACGCGGTACTGGGTGCCGCCGACGCGCACGATTGCATACATGAGATTCCAAACCCCTTGGGATTTGCTGATTTTTGGGCACAATTAGGCCCAAAAGGCTAAAGCAAGTATCGTTACCCGCCCCCCCGAAAGGTTATTCGCCCCGTCCACGCGAAACGGGTCCGCAATTGCGCCGCGGGCGGACCCGTTCCCCAAACCGGGCGCCTTCCCCAAGATGCCTGTGGCATTCCGGGCCCGGATGGTGCATATTTCAGTCAACCTGACATGCGAACCAACCCCCACCACGATCCGAAGGATGTCGTCAAGGCCCCCACCCCAATGGTCGTGCCCTGCCGCCTGGCCGACTGCATCTTTTACGAAGGGCCCGTGGCCGGCCGTGACGGAAAGTGCTTTTGCAGCCACCCGCAAAAGGCGGCCTACATGACCGAGCGCCAGTGCCCGCTCTACAACTTCAACTGGCAGCGTAGGATGAAAATGGGCCACGACCCCGGCCCGAGGTAGGGGGGCGGCGGGCGGCGGTTGCGCAAACGGCGCACCCTTCACCCGATTTTAGCCCTTGCCCTTGCCCGCCTCTTCCGGAAAACACAAATCCCGACATGAACGCGCTACTGATCAAGAACGGCCGGATCCTCGATCCGGCGTCGGGACGGGACGAGATTTCCTCCATCCTCATCGAGGACGGACGCGTCACACGCATCGGATCCATCCGGGATGCAAAGGGGGCCGCCGTGGTGGATGCCACGGGATTGCTGGTCTGCCCGGGTTTCATCGACCTGCACACGCACCTGCGCGAGCCGGGGCGCGAGGACAAGGAAACCATCGCCACCGGAACGCGCGCCGCGGCGGCCGGCGGCTTCACCACCGTCTGCCCCATCCCCAACACCAACCCGGTCATCGATTCGCAGACCGGCCTCAAGTTCGTCCTCGCCCGCGCCGAGACCGACGCCGTGGTCAACGTGCTGCCCTATGCCGCCGTCACCAAGGGCCAGAAGGGCGAGGAAATCGTCGAGTTCGGCGACCTGGTCTATTACGGCGCCCGCGCCTTCACCGACGACGGGCGCCCCATCATGAATTCCGAGATCATGCGCCGCGCGCTCGAATACTCGGCCATGTTCGACGTGCCGATCCTCGACCACTGCGAGGACGCCCATCTCGCCGACGGGGGGTGCATGCACGAGGGGTTCTACTCCACCAAGCTCGGCCTCAAGGGCATTCCCGCCGTGGCCGAAAGCCTCCAGGTCGCCCGCGACGTGGAGCTGGCGGCCTTCACCGGCGGCCACATCCACATCATGCACATCTCCAAGGAGCAGAGCCTCGAGCATGTGCGCCAGGGCAAGAAGCGCGGCGTGCGCGTGACCTGCGAGGTCACGCCCCACCACCTGACCCTCTCCGACGACGCCCTGCTCCAGTTCAGCACCTGCGCCAAGGTGAACCCGTGCCTGGGCAGCGGGAGTGACCGCGAGGCCCTCATCGGGGCGCTGCTGGACGGCACCATCGACTGCATCGCGACGGATCACGCCCCCCACACGGACATCGAGAAGGACCAGCCCATCACCGACGCCCCGTTCGGGATGATCGGCCTGGAGACCGCATTTGCCGTGCTCTACACCAAACTGGTCCTGCCGGGGCGCGTGCCCCTGGCGCTGCTGGTGGAGAAGATGACCGCGGGCGCCGCGCAGGTTCTGAACCTCGAACCCCGCGGCAGCCTGGCCCCGGGCGCGCCCGCCGACGTCACCCTCATCAATCTCGACAAGCAGTGGACCGTGGACCCGGAGGGGTTCCTCTCCAAGAGCCGCAACTCCCCCTATATCGGCGAGAGGCTGACGGGTTTCGTGGAGACCACCATCGTCGGCGGCAAGATCGTGTTCCGGGACGGCAGGATCGTCTGACGGACCGCGCTACCTCGCCGCGGGCGAGGTTTCCGGGTGGGTGGCGTCGCGGACTTCGCGCTTCTGCAAAGTCGGGTAGTCGATCCGCTGGTGGTAGCGGCTGAGCAGGCTGCGGACGAAACTCTCGCTGATCAGGTGCAGGTCGCGCATGGTCATGTTCGCCTCGTCGAACTGCCCGTCCCCGAATTTGTCCATGATCGTGTCGCGCACCAGCTTGCGCACGTCGTCCTCGGTGACCGTCGCGTTGCTCAGCTTGGCCGTCGCGATCGCGTCCACCGAGTCGGCGATCATCACGATGGCCGCCTCCTTGGTTTGCGGCTTCGGTCCGGGATAGCGGAACTCGTCCTCGTGCACGAGGTCGTTGGCCTCGGCGCGCTGGATGGCCTGGTGGTAGAAGTACTTGATCAGGCCCGTGCCGTGGTGCTGCGGGATGAAGTCGATCACCTTGTCGGGCAGGCCGTGGCGGCGCCCCAGCTCGATGCCTTCCTTCACGTGGTTCTTGATGATGAGGTTGCTCATGTAGGGCGACAGGCGCGAGTGGATGCGTTTCTCCTCCGGCGTCACCTGGTTCTCGGTGAAATACTTCGGTTTGAGCATCTTGCCGATGTCGTGGAAGTACGCCCCGGCGCGCACCAGCAGGAAGTTCGCGCCCACGTCGTCGGCGGCCGCCTCGGCCAGCTTGGTCACGCTCAGCACATGCTGGTAGGTGCCGGGCGCCTTGTCCTCCAGCTGCTGCAGCAGCGGGTGGCTGGTGGACGTGAGTTCCATCAGCCGCACGTCGGTGGTCACGCCGAACAGCGCCTCGAAGAGCGGCATGGCGCCGATGGTGAGCACGTAGCAGGCGAAGCCGTTGGCGATGGCGGCCATGGCGCCGGCCGGGCCGATCACGTCCGTCTGGCGGACCAGCCCCACGGCCAGGATGGCCAGGCAGTTCGCCACCGCCAATCGCACGCCCGCCATCAGCACCTCGCGCCGTTCCTTGAAGGTGTAGAGGCTCGTGCAGCCCGTGAAACCGCCCACCACGGCCACCAGGATGTGCGCGAAGTCCAGGCCCACCGCCAGCCCGTAAAGCATGCTGCCGATGGTGCTGAGCACGATCGCGAACCGCGACCCGAACAGGATGGTGCCCAGCATGGCGACCATGCCGGCGGGGAAGGCGAGCGCCATGAGGATGCTGTCGCCGCCCACGTTGAGCCCGAACCGGCCCAGCGACAGCGCGAAGATCACCGGCAGCGCCACCATCAGGATGTTGCGCGAGGTGTAGCGCAGCCCCTTGCGGAACTTCCGCGCGTACAGAAGGACGAAAAACATGGCCAGGGCCACGAAGACGCCGTTGCCGGCCGCGCGCAGCAGCGCCCGGTGGCGGCCCTCGTCAAACAGCCGCATCAGCACCGATGCCTGGAAGGGCGACAGCACGTCTCCGGTGGACACTACCAGCGAGCCGCGGGCCACGGGGGTCTCCCGCACGAGGCTTTTCACCAGCGCGTCGCGCCGCAGAGCCGTTGCCTGGCGGTCAAAAACCACGTTGGGCTGGACCACCTGCTCGATCACGTCGAGGTAGGCCGCGCGCACCAGCGCCGGAAGCTCGTAAGTGGGCAGGTGGGTCTCGCGCAGGTAACGGAAGAACTCGGCGGGGTACCCGAGAACGCGGGCGGAAAGGGGCTGGGTGGTCGGGGTCAGGCCGCCGTGCATGACCAGCCGGCCGCGGCTCTCGGCAGCCTCCAGCAGCGGCTTCTCCGCCGTGACGCCGCGCACCGTGAGAAGGTGCCGCACGATGTTCTCAAGGTCCGGCCCCATCCGCACGTTCGCCGCGTTGGCCAGCAGGATCTCCGCCGTCTCGCGGCGGATCGGGATGCCCAGTTGCGAGACCACCGAGCGGTGAAACGCGGCGGGAGTGGTTTTTGCCGTCGCCGCCGCCGCCGCGGCCGTCAACAGGGCGCGGACCTGCCCGGAGGCGCGGGTCTCCACCGCGTCGTTCACCGTGAAGACCTTTTCCTGGCTCAGTTCGTCGCGCTGCGCCGCGCGGGCCGCGCTGTCGTCCACCACCCGCACCGCGAACGGCGCGTAAACGGGCGCCTCGGACCACACCTCGTTGACGAACACCTGGGGGCGCACCAGCCGCAGGCCCGGGGAAATGATCAGCGTGATCGCCGCGAACACGATGCCCAGCGTGACATAAGTGCCCGCCCGGCGGATGCGTCCGCGCCGCGGATCGCGGGCGGCTCCCGGCTGGCCGTCGCCCGAGCGCGGCCAGACTTTGAGGATCTTTGCCATGAAACTGTGCCGGATGTGTCGGGCTGTTTGGCCCCGACCTCAAGCAGTAATTGCTTCTTCGGACCCGGGGGCGGGCGAAGGCTCGGTGGCGGTGTCTTCGGCGGCCGGCGCGGGCGGGTCCGGCTCGGTGTCCAGGGGCAGCTCGGTCTGCTGGGCCCCGCGGTCGGCGCGCTCGTACGCGCGCACGATGCGCTGGATCAGCTCGTGGCGCACCACGTCCGCGTCGTCGAACTGCACAAACTCGATGCCCTTCACGCCCGCCAGCACGCGGCGGACATGAAGCAGGCCCGATTCCCGCCCGCTGGGCAGGTCCACCTGCGTGACGTCGCCCGTCACCACCACCTTCGAGTCGTAACCCATGCGCGTCAGGAACATCTTCATCTGCTCGGCCGTGGTGTTCTGCCCCTCGTCCAGGATCACGAACGCGCTGTTGAGCGTGCGCCCGCGCATGAACGCAAGCGGGGCCACCTCCACGGTGCCGTTCTCGATCAGCAGCTTGGCCCGCGCCGGGTCCACCATGTCGTTCAGGGCGTCGTAGAGCGGCCGGACGAACGGATCGAACTTCGCCGCGATGTCACCGGGCAGGAACCCCAGCTTCTCGCCCGCCTCCACGGCCGGACGCACCAGCACGATGCGCCGCACCAGGTTGTTGGTCAGGTAGTGCACCGCCATCGCCATGGCCAGGTAGGTCTTGCCGGTGCCCGCCGGGCCGATGCCGAACACGATGTCGTGGGCGCGGATCGCGTCCAGGTAGCGCTTCTGGCCGGCCGTCATCGGCGCCACCGAGCGCCGGTGCAGGGGCACGTCCACCTTGTCGGTGAAGATCGCCTTGAGGTCCTCGCCTCGCCCGCCCTTCACGCTCTCGATGGCGTAGCGGCGCTGTTTCTTGGTCAGGACCGTCTTGTCGCGCTGCAACGACACGAGGCTGTGGATGAGGCTGCTGGCGCGGGTGACCTCCTGCTGCCTGCCCACCAGTTTCAGAGTGTTCCCCCGCGGTATGATGCGGATGTCGAACTGCTGCTCGATTTCGCGCAGCTTCTCGTCGTTCGTTCCGCAGAAATCCAGAATCTCAGACTGGCTGAGTTCGATGACCTGCTCCAATGTCTGGCTCAAACTTTTGGCCGTGACCTCCGTCGTGCCGCGCTCCCGCGGCTGCCTTGTATTTATGGGACACGGGGCGAAGTATTTCAAGGGGGAAAGTGGGGGCGCGGCGGGCGCCCCCACGGCCCCTCACGGCCGTTCCGCGTTGCGGCCGATGTCGCGCCGGCCCACGCTGTAAGTCCAGGTGCTGCCAAAAAAGGCGATGCCGATCTCGACCGCCGCCTTCAGGATCGCGTCGGCCTGCGCCTGGTTCAGCAGGTGCAGGGCCACCGCGCCCGACAGCAGCGTGGTGAGAAAAACATAGGTGCGCGCGCTGGCGAAAAAATCGCCGAGGGCGCCGAGAAAACGGTTCATGGGGAATCCTCCCGCTTCGGTTTGGTCCCGGCGCGTCCCGGTGACGGCGCGCGCCAGGCCGGGAGACACTGCCCCGGCCCATCCGCGCGCGGGAATTCCCGTGGAGGAACTTGGTGGACCCTGTGGGAATCAAACCTTGGTGCGGCGGCCCGGCGCCTTACCCCTCCCGCCGGCCCTCGCGCTGCTGGCGGATTTTCTCCTCCACCATCTCGGTCAGCCCGTATTTCTGGATCCGGTAGCCCAGCGTGCGGCGCGTGATGCCGAGGTGCGCCGCCGCGCGCGTGTGGTTGAAGCGCGTCTTCTCGAGCGCCGCCAGGATCGCGCGTTTTTCCATGTCCTCGAGGCGCATCTGCCCGGCGCCGGACGCCGGAGTTGCCGGTGCCAGGCCCGCCGCCGCCCACTGGTGGTTCTGCACCTGGAGCGGCAGGTCGGGCACCGTGATCAGGTCGCCCTCGGCGAGCACCACGGCGTGCTCGATGGCGTTTTCGAGCTCGCGGATGTTGCCCGGGTACGGGTAGCGCAGCAGCAGGTCGAGCGCCTCGGGCGACAGGCGGCGCGGCGAGGCGCCGCCGAACTTGCGCAGGAAAAACTCGATCAGCGGCGGCACGTCGTCCGGGCGCTCGCGCAGCGGCGGCAGCACGATCGGGATCACGTTGAGCCGGTAGTACAGGTCCTGGCGGAAAGTCCCCTTCTCCACCATGTCCTCCAGGTTGCGGTTCGTCGCCGCGATCACGCGCACATCCACCTTCACCGGCGCGCTCTCGCCCACGCGCTGGATCTCGCCCTCCTGCAGCACGCGCAGCAGCTTCACCTGCAGGTGCGCGGGCACCTCGCCGATCTCGTCGAGGAAGATCGATCCGCCGTTGGCGGCCTCGAACATGCCCTTGCGGTTCTCCACAGCGCCCGTGAACGAGCCCTTCACGTGGCCGAAAAACTCGCTCTCGAGCAGGCTCTCCGGGATGGCGCCGCAGTTGACGACGACCAGCGGCCCCTGCGCGCGCCGGCTCATGGTGTGGATCGACTTGGCGAGCACCTCCTTGCCGGTGCCGCTTTCGCCGCGCACCAGCACGCTCGCCTCGCTCGCCGCCACCTTGCGCGCGCGCGCAAGCACGTCCTGCATCTGCGGGCTCGTCGCCACCATGTTGTCGAACGAGTACTTCTGGCCGATCACCTCGCGCAGCCGCTGGTTTTCCTCGCGCAGGCTGCGCGTCTCCTCGATGCGCTTGAGCAGCAACTTCAACTCGTCCATGCCGAAGGGCTTGATCAGGTAATCCAGCGCGCCCTTCTTCATGCTCTCCACGGCCGTCTGCACACTGGCATAGGCCGTCATCACGACGAAGTCGCTGGCGGGGCTGATGCGCTTGGCGCGCTCGAGCACGTCGATGCCCGACAGCCCGGGCATGCGCAGGTCGCTGAGGATCACGTCGAAGTGGCGCTCGCCCATCAGGCGCACCCCCTCGGTGGCGCTCGCCGTGTGCAGCACGTCGTAGCCGTCCTTGGCCAGCATGCGCGCCAGCACGGAACTGATCTTCTCTTCGTCGTCGATGATGAGGATGGCCTGGGAAGTACCGGGATGAAAATGGCATGGGCGTCCATGTGGGGCCTCCGTGCGGGCGATTGCAACCTGTACCGCAGGGGGCGCCGGGTCCGTGCCGCCCGGGAACCCCCGGGGCGTCGATGTCTGGAATCGCCGCGCTTCGGGACGAAAAAAACACCAATTTTCGAATTCCTGAAAATACGCAACGGCCGGCGGCGTAATATGGCC
>JADHEF010000127.1_pt1 | contig 89191 bp, 83 predicted proteins | sample 8952391 | NCBI WGS metagenome assembly JADHEF01 (sample SAMN16124439, study PRJNA663245) | bioreactor sludge metagenome | isolation source: sludge (nitrite) | place: India:Bengaluru | collected 2019-02-28
CAAAGGATCAACCAAATACCAGACCACCTTTTTGCACAACTTGACGCACACGACTAATGCCGGTCAGTTAACGCTTACGTGAGGATCGCTGAACGAGCTGTGCTGCGGCTGATCTCGGTTCCTCTGACGGACGGGCAGTTCGATGCGCTGGTTTCTTTCACCTTCAACCTCGGTGCTGGGGCGCTACAGCGGTCAACACTGCGGCGAAAGGTGAACCGTGGTGAGCACCAAGCCGTCCCTGCTGAGCTCATGAAGTGGGTGTGGGCGGCGGGGAAAAGGTTGGCCGGGTTGGTTCGTCGCCGGCAGGCAGAAGGGGCTTCTTACGCCTAAATGACCTTCGCAGGCCTTGCTGATCGAAGCGTAAGAAGCAATGCGCAAACAGTACCCTGCTTCGGCGGGGTATTTTTTCGCCCAGTAATCGACGAAAAAAATCCCACACCGGTTGGGCATGGGATTAAAGATTCCATCGTTGCGATGGATCAGGGAGGGTCAAACATTGTCAGCGGGGGCGCTGAGGCAACGATTGCAGTGTAGGACTGCCCCGATCATGTGTCTGTTGAGCTTCTTCGGCGTTTGCGTAACTGAGTGTGCGGTCGAAATCCTTGGTTACTGACCGTGAGTCGCGGTTTGCGGCGCAGCTTCCTCTGCCATAGACACCTTCAAAGGCTTCGATGGCTTGGCTGCGACAGTCGCGGTATTAGAGGTCGTGGCAACTGTTCCATTCCCTACAAGCGGGAACCGATCTTTGTGGATGGCTACAAAAGTAATAGCCATAAGAACTGAGCAGGCGATCAGGCAAAGGGCACAGCGCCGCGAACGTCTTGCTGGCGAGAAGATGCGTCGTTCTGAGTCCATGGCATAGCTCCACTACGAGAATTCAGGGGGAGAACAGTAATGGCGTCCGGCGTGGGCGATGCACGCATCGGCTGCCCAGTTCATCGGCGTCAAGAGTAGGTTAGCCGTGTTGCGAAAACCTGTACGTGATGAATTTAACGAACGCTGCGCGAAATTTCGGGAGCCCCTGATTCGTGGTCTGGTTTGGCCCTGGTTTTTGCCGACCGCTGTTCGGTAGCGCACGCATCCGCGGACAGCGCTGAATCGGGAGGCGGGAAACGTAGGCGGCATTCGGCGTGTGTGTCGAGCCGTTGCGCCCGTTCTTGTTTTTGATGAGCAAACTGACCGGTCCGTAGGCCGGTCAGTTTGTGACACGCTATGAAGGTAGGTAGCGTACGCGCAGGACGCCACCGATCGCCGTCAATTGGTCGATGACGGCCTGCGGCACCGCGCATTCAACGTCGACCAGTGTGAACGCCAGGTCGCCACGCGATTTGTTCACCATGTTGTGGATGTTCAACCCGGCACCAGCGAGCGTGGTAGAGATCTGGCCGAGCATGTTCGGAACATTGGCGTTGGCGATTGCAAGCCGGAAGCCTGATTCGCGGGGCATCGAGATGTTCGGAAAATTCACCGAGTTCAGGATGTTGCCGTTCTCGAGATAGTCACGCACCTGGTCGGCGACCATGATCGCGCAGTTCTCCTCGGCCTCCTCCGTCGAGGCGCCCAGATGCGGCAGGGCGACGAAGCGCGGGTGATGGCGCAGCAGGTTGCTCGGGAAGTCGCAGACGTAGGAGTGCAGCTTGCCGTCGTTGAGTCCGTCGAGCACGGCTTTTTCGTTGACGATGCCGTCGCGGGCGAAGTTGAGCAGGATGCAGCCCTTCTTCATCAGCTTGATGCGGTCGCTGTTGATCAGATCCTTGGTCGCCGGCAGCAGCGGCACGTGCAGGCTGATGAAATCGCAGCGCTTGACCAGATCGTCGATGCTGGCAGCTTTCTTGACCTGCGACGGCAGCCGCCAGGCCGCGTCGACGGTGATTTCCGGGTCGAAGCCGACGACATTCATGCCGAGCTGGATGGCCGATTCGGCGAGCATCGAGCCGATGGCGCCGAGGCCGATGATGCCGAGCGTGCTGCCGCGCAGTTCGTGGCCGACGTAGTGCTTCTTGCCCGCTTCGACCTGCTTGTGCAGCGACTCGTCGTCGCCGAACAGGCCGTTGACGAAGGTCAGCGCCGGCGCGATGTTGCGCGTGCCCATCAACATGCCGGCGATCACCAGTTCCTTGACGGCGTTGGCGTTGGCGCCGGGGGCGTTAAAGACGACCACGCCGCGTTCGCTCATGGCCTTGGTCGGGATGTTGTTGGTGCCGGCACCGGCGCGGCCGATGGCGAGTACGCTGGTGGCGATCGGCAGTTCGTGCATTACTTGCGAGCGGACCAGGATGGCATCCGGGTCGGCGATGTCGTTGCCGACGAGGTAGCTATCCGGAAGGCGGGACAGGCCCTTTTTCGAGATCGCGTTAAGCGTCTGGATCTTGCGGGTCATTCTGGGTTCCTCGAATCGTTTGATTGTCTGGGGGAATTAGGCTCAGCCGTGCAGCTTTTCGAATTCTTTCATCCAGTCGACCAGCGCCTGAACGCCTGCGACCGGCATGGCGTTGTAGATCGATGCGCGCATGCCGCCCACTGAGCGATGGCCCTTGATCTGCACCATGCCGCGTGCCTTGGCGCCCTTGATGAACTCGTCGTCGAGCGCTGCATTTTTCAGCGTGAACGGGATGTTCATCAGCGAACGGTTCTCGACGGCGACCGGCGAGTGGTAGAAGCTGGAGGTGTCGAGTGCGTCGTAGAGCAGCTTGGCCTTGGCGCGATTGACTTGTTCCATCGCCGCGATGCCGCCCTTGGCCTTGAGCATCTTGAAGACCAGTCCTGCGATGTAGATGGCGTAGGTCGGCGGCGTGTTGTACATCGAATCGTTGTCGGCGGCGATCTTGTAGTCGAACATCGTCGGCGTGCCCTTGATCGTTTCGCCGAGCAGGTCTTCACGCACGATGACGATGGTCAGGCCGGCCGGGCCGATGTTCTTCTGTGCGCCAGCGTAGATCAGGCCGAACTTGGAGACGTCGATCGGGCGCGACAGGATGTTCGAGGACATGTCAGCGACCAGCGGCACATTGCCGGTTTCCGGCGTCCAGAAGATCTCCACACCGCCGATCGTCTCGTTCGGCGTGTAGTGCACGTAGGCGGCGTTCGGGTCGAGCTTCCACGCGTCCTGCGTCGGCGCGTAGGAGAAGTTCTTGTCCTCGGACGAGGCAACGACGTTGACCGCGCCGTACTTTTTCGCTTCCTTGATCGCCTTCTTTGACCACTCGCCGGTGTTCAGGTAGTCGGCGGAGGCTTTGCCGCGATACAGATTCATTGGCACCATCGCGAACTGGCTGGACGCGCCGCCTTGCAGGAAGAGCACCTTGTAGTTCGCGGGAATGCCCATCAGTTCGCGCAGGTCGGCTTCGGCTTCGGCCTGGATGCCCATGTACTCCTTGCCCCGGTGCGACATCTCCATCACCGACATGCCACAACCGCGCCAGTTGACGAGTTCCTCGCGTGCCTGTTCGAGCACTTCTTGCGGGAGGGCGGCGGGGCCGGCGCTGAAGTTGAAAATGCGTTCCATCGGGGTGTGTCCTTTCGTGTGGAGAGGTGAAAGTCGGGAAGTACGGAAGCGGAAGAATGCGGGCTGGATGGCAGGGCCTTCGTGTTGCGCGCCTGGGCGGTGTGATGCTCCGCCCAGGGCTTGGCTGGCAAAGAAGGGCATTCTAGCAAAATGTCCTTCGCCGGCGATTTGCCGGACGTTGGTCAGGGCAGGTCGATCTCCAGATTGTCGATGAGACGCGGTGTGCCGAGGCGGCTGGCGGCGAGCACGACGAGCGCTCGCTCATCGCCGGTCGGCGGCTGGAGATCCGATTGGCGGCGGACGGCGACGTAGTCAGTCTGCCAGCCGGCGCCGTCTAGCTCAGCGACGGCGGCCTTTTCAAGCTTGGCGAAATCGCGTTCGCCGGCGAGGACGGCGCTGCGGATCGCCTGCAGCGTACGGCTCAGGCGCGGCGCTTCGGCGCGCTCGGCGGGCGTCAGGTAGCCGTTGCGCGACGAGAGCGCGAGCCCGTCATCAGCGCGTACGGTTTCACCACCGATGATCTCGATCGGTAGCGCCAGCTGGCGCGTCATGTTGCGCAGGACCATCAGTTGCTGATAGTCCTTCTTGCCGAAGATGGCGACTTCAGGCTGGACGATGTTGAAGAGCTTGAGCACGACCGTCGCGACGCCGCGGAAGTGTCCGGGGCGGAACTCGCCTTCGAGCTGGTTCTGGATCTCGGGCGGATCGACCTGGTACTGCTGCGGTTCCGGGTAGAGGTCGGCTTCGGTCGGTGCGAAGAGTACGTCGACACCCACCGCGCGGAGCTGTGCGCAGTCGTCGGCGAAGGTGCGCGGATACTTGTCGAAGTCCTCGTTTGGTCCGAATTGCAGGCGATTGACGAAGATGCTGGCGACCACGGTGTCGCCGTGCGCGCGCGCCTGTTCCATCAGAGCGATGTGCCCAGCGTGCAGGTTACCCATGGTCGGGACGAAGACGATACGGCCGCAGTTTCTCAGGGCGGCGCGCAAGTCGGGGATAGCGGCGTGAATTTGCATGGTTTCTCTAAGCGTTGTTCTGTAAAGCCTGGGGGTCAGTAGCAGTGCTCCGGGCCGGGAAAGCTGCCGTCCTTGACTGCCGCAACGTAGGCAGCGATCGCGTCGGCAATGGAGCTCTGTCCGGCCATGAAGTTCTTGACGAAGCGCGCCTTCTTGCCGGGCGAGATGTCGAGCATGTCCTGGATGACCAGTACCTGCCCCGAGCAGTCCTTGCCGGCGCCGATGCCGATCGTCGGGATGAAGAGTTGTCTGGTGACTTCGGCCGCCAGCGGCGAGGGGATCGCTTCCAGCACGATCAGCGTGGCGCCAGCCTCCTGCTGTGCGAGCGCGTCGGCGATGAGTTTCGCGGCGCCGGTTTCGTCCTTGCCCTGCACCCGATAGCCGCCGAGTTGATGCACCGACTGCGGCGTCAGGCCGACGTGCGCGCAGACCGGGATGCCGCGCTGGGTCAGGAAGCGCGTCGTCTCGGCCATTTCGATGCCGCCTTCGAGCTTGACCATCTGCGCGCCGGCCTGCATCAGCTCGACCGCGTTGCGGTAGGCGAGCTGCGGGCTTTCCTGGAAGCTGCCGAACGGCATGTCGGCGAGCACCAGCGGACGCTGGCTACCGCGCACGACGGCGCGCGTGTGGTAAGCGATGTCGGCATTGGTCACCGGCAAGGTCGAGTCGTGGCCTTGCACGACCATGCCGAGCGAGTCACCGATCAGCAGGACGTCGACGCCAGCGTTCTCGCATTGCAGCGCGAAGCTTGCGTCGTAACAGGTAAGCATGGCGATCTTTTCGTCGGCGGCACGCATTTTTGCCAGGTCGGTGTGCGCGAGTCGCCGCGTGATGGTTTGTGCAGACATGGGGATTTCCTCGATAAGTGTCGTGATGTTGGCGCTTGGTCGTTTAGACGGCGTGCCAGCCCCGCGAGTTCGTTGTCAGAGCAGAGTGTCGGTGCGAAGCATACATATTGCCTAGGTCGGGGCAATCCCGGTGTCGCCAAGCCATTCGTGCGTTTCGATTCGTTCGATGCGCTGCATGCGCACCGCCGGCAGCCAGGCGGCGACGCGGCCGCGCCCAGGCATGCGGCAGTCAGGGGCGATTTCGGCGAGCGGTGCTATGACGAAGGCGCGCAAATGCATGCGCGGGTGCGGCAGCGCGAGCCGAGGTGTGTCGATCACCGCGTCGTCGAACAGCAACAGGTCGAGATCGAGCGTGCGTGGTGCGAGGTGGAAGTCGCGGCGGCGACCGAAGGAGGCTTCGATCGCCAGCAGCGCATCGAGCAGGGCTTCGGCGTCCAGGCCGGTTTCGAGTTGGGCGACGGCGTTGATGAAATCCGGTTGTCCATGGACGCCGACCGGTGCGGTGCGGTAGAGCGACGAGGTGCGTAGCAGGCGGGACGCCGGCAACCCTCTCAGCGTGTCGAACGCGGCATGCACCTGTGTGACCGGGTCATCCAGATTGGCGCCGAGCGCAACGTAAGCAAGGTGCATTCGGAAGACTCAGTCGCTGGCAACCGGCGCCTTGGCGGCGGCCGGCTTGCGCTTGCGGCGCCGCCGCTTCTTCGCCTCGTCCGGCTTCTGCGGCAGCAGCATCTCGGTACGGACGTCGCCTTCGGCGTTCAGGAATTCGGTCCACCAGCGGCCGAGTTCGGCGTCGATTTCACCGGATTCGGCGCGCAGGAGCAGGAAGTCGTAACCGGCCTTGAAGCGTGCTTGCTCGATGAGCGCGTAGGGCCGCTTCCCCGAACGTTGCTCGAAGCGCGGCTGCAAGAGCCAGATGTCCTTGATGTCGCCGGCGACGCGGCGCGTGATGGCGAGCTTTTCCGCCTGCACGTCGAGTACGTCGTCCATCGCCGCAAAGAGCGCCGGAATCGGTCGTTCGCCGCCGGTCTTGAGTGCCTCCCACTTGGCCAGTACTTGGTGCCAGAGCAAGGTGGCGAAGAGGAATCCGGGCGAGATCGGCTTGCCTTCGCGCACGCGCTGGTCGGTTTTCTCCAGCGCCAGCATGACGAAGCGCTCGCCGAGCGGCTGGTCGAGAATGACGTCGAGCAGCGGCAGGACGCCGTGATGCAGGCCTTCGTTGCGCAGGCGCTTGAGGCACTTCACGGCGTCGCCGGAGGTCAGAAGCTTGAGCATTTCGTCGAACAGGCGCGACGGAGGCACGTTCTCGATCAGGCCGGCGAGTTCACCGATCGGCTGGCGCGTCGCCGGCTCGATCGTCAGGTCAAGCTTCGACGCCAGACGCACGGCGCGCAGCATGCGCACAGGGTCTTCGCGATAACGCGTCGATGGGTCGCCGATCATGCGCAGCGTTTTCTGTTTGAGGTCGGACAGGCCGCGGTGATAGTCGATGATCGTTTCGGTCGCCGGATCGAAGTACAGCGCGTTGACCGTGAAGTCGCGGCGCATGGCGTCATCCTTCTGGCTGCCGAAGACGTTGTCGCGCAACACGCGCCCCTGGTTGTCGGTCTGCGCCCGGTGGCTGCTCTGCTGGTCGTGATGGCCGCGGAAGGTCGTGACCTCGATCGTCTCGGCGCCCATCAGTACATGCACGATCTGGAAGCGGCGCCCGATGATGCGCGAACGGCGGAAACAATTTCGCACCTGTTCCGGCGTCGCGTTGGTGGCGACGTCGAAGTCCTTCGGTTTGCGCCCGGCCAGCAGATCGCGTACCGCGCCGCCGACGACGTAGGCCTTGAAGCCCTGTTGCTGAAGTGTTTCGACGGTACGCAGGCTGCCGCTGCTGAGCGACTCGCGGCGGATACCGTGCTTGTTGGCGCCGACGACCGTAGCGTCGCCGGAGTTGGCCGGCGCCTTGCGTCCGAAGACGCGGGAGATGAATTTGCGAATCATCGCTGGTGTTTGCTCAGGTTCTTGTTGTTTGAATGGCCTGCGTGGCGTGGGTCTTGCCTTCAAGCGTGGATGCTCAGGATGGGCCAGCCGGCTTTCTCGGCGTGCGCGCGCAACGTGGCGTCAGGATCGACGACGACCGGGTCGGTGACGCGCAGGAGCAGCGGCAAGTCGTTGTGCGAATCGCTGTAGAACCAGCTGCGCTGGAAGTTGTTCCACCAGAGGCCCATCGACTCAAGCCAGGCGTCGACGCGGGCGATCTTGCCTTCGCGGAACGAAGGCGAGCCGCGCGGCTTGCCGGTGAAGCGCCCATCTTCCTGTGCGGGAATGGTGGCGATCAGGTGCGGAATTCCCAGCTCGCGCGCGATCGGGCCGGTTACGAAGCTGTTGGTCGCGGTCACCATGGCGCAGATGTCGCCGGCGTCGAGGTGCTTCTTGACGAGATCGCGTGCTTTCTGACTCAGGCGCGGCCGGATCTGCGTTTCCATGAAATCGGCGTGCCATGCTTCGAGATCGGCGCGCGTATGGTCGGCCAGCGGCCGCAGCTGGAAGTCGAGGAACTCGTGGATGTCCATGATGCCGGCCTTGTACTGCTCGTAGAACTCGGCGTTGCGTGCCTCGTGCGTCGTGCGGTCGACAATGCCCTTGCTGACGAGGTATTGCGTCCACTCGTAGTCGCTGTCGCCGGAGAGCAGCGTGTGGTCGAGGTCGAACAGGGCGAGTTGCATCGGCATCGCTTTCTTCTGGGATTTCAAGAGGATTGGAGTTCCGCCGGCGTCATCAGCACCTCGCGCAGCAGCGGTAGCGTAATGGCGCGCTTGTGTTCGAGTGAATAACGGTCGAGCGCGCCGAGCAGGTCCATCAGGCTGCGCATGTCGCGCGGCGCGCGTGCGAACAGGTAGTCGAACGACTCAGGCGGGAGGCGCAGGCGGCGCGCACTGGCGTAAGCGCGGAGTGCGGCTATCATCTGGTCGTCGGTCAGCGCGTGCAGGTGGTAGATCAGACCCTGGCCGAGGCGCGTGCGCAAGTCTTCGCGCAGATCAAGCTGGGACGGCGGTTGTGTAGCGGAGGTTAGCAGGCGGCCGCCAGCGGCCCGTACCCGGTTGTACAGGTTGAACAGCACAATCTGCCCAGACGCGCTGAGTGTCTCGACGTTGTCTACGGCTTGAAAACGCGGCGTCTGGGAGTCGTCCGCGATCAGGTCGGCTTCGATGGCGCCCAGGTCTGGATCGACGAGCGCGTCCTGATAGGCAGCACCGCTCGCGCGCAGCAGATGCGTCTTGCCAGCGCCGCCTTCGCCCCAAAGCAGCAGCGATGCTTCACGATTATTCGGGGACAGCCAGTCTGTAAGGCCGGCGAGCGCCTCCCCATTGCATCCGGCAACGAAGTTGTCGAGGCTGGGCGGGGTTTCCGGCAGGAGGTCGAGGAGCAGTTGGCGCATGTAAGAGAGTCGCCCGGCCGTGGTGCAGACAGCACTTGAGACGGCTAACTCAGGCTAATTCGGATAAAATTCCGACTTTTGCGAATGAAGTCGTGGATTTTACCACTACCGCGGCTTCGCAAGCCTCGTTCGGGACCATAAGCACATGACTCAGCCATCGAAAGAAGCCCTCTCCTATCGCGATTCCGGTGTCGATATCGATGCCGGCGACGAGCTCGTCGAGCGCATCAAGCCGTTCGCCAAGAAAACGCTGCGCGAGGGTGTGCTGAGCGGGCTCGGCGGCTTTGGCGCGCTATTCGAAGTGCCGAAGCGCTATCGCGAGCCGGTACTCGTCTCCGGAACAGACGGTGTGGGAACCAAGCTGAAGCTGGCCTTCGACCTCAAGCGCCACGATACGGTCGGGATCGACCTCGTCGCCATGAGCGTCAATGATGTACTGGTGCAGGGCGCCGAACCGCTCTTTTTCCTCGACTACTTCGCCTGCGGCAAGCTCGACGTCGATACGGCGGCGGACGTCATCAAGGGCATCGCCAAGGGCTGCGAATACGCCGGCTGCGCGCTAATCGGCGGCGAGACCGCCGAAATGCCGGGCATGTACCCGGAAGGCGAGTACGACCTGGCTGGTTTCGCCGTCGGTGCCGTCGAAAAGTCGGCGGTGATCACCGGGCGCGACATCGTGCCGGGCGACGTCGTGCTCGGCCTCGCCTCGTCGGGCGCGCACTCGAACGGCTACTCGCTGGTGCGCAAGATTATCGCGCGTGCGCAGCCGGATTTGAACGCGCCGTTCGACGGTGACAAGACGCTGGCCGACGCGATCATGGCGCCGACGCGCATCTACGTGAAGCCGATGCTGGCGCTGATGGCCGCGCTGCCGGTCAAGGGCATGGCGCACATCACTGGCGGCGGGCTGACCGAGAACGTGCCGCGCGTGCTGCCGGAGGCGGTCAAGGCCGTCATCGAGAAGTCGGCCTGGCAGCGCCCGAAACTTTTCCAGTGGCTGCAAAGCGAAGGCAACGTCGCGGAAAGCGAAATGCACCGCGTCTTCAACTGCGGCATCGGCATGGTCGTCGTCGTGGCGCGCGAGAATGCGGCTGAAGCCTTGCGCCTGCTCAACGACGCCGGTGAAAAGGCCCTGGAGATCGGCCGCATCGAACGTCGTCTCGACGGCGAGGCGCAGACGATCGTCGTCTGATTCCGGCGGGTATGGCGCGGGCAGCGGATACGCAGCCTGCGCGGTGCGCTCAAATCTCGAATCGATGATCGTGTCGGAGGCGTCCTGGCGCCGGCTTCGGGTCGCGCGGGTGTCAAGGAAGACCGGCTGTTTTGCCTTCCGACGCTCGGTTTTCCGGCGCTCACCCCGACCTTGTGCGTCGGTGTTCCGCTTGTTCGCGGCCAGAATCGCGCGGCGTAATGCGTCTTCGTTCTCGGCCGCGCGTCTCTCTTCCAGCGACGATTGATTCAACTGCGGACGCAAGTTGGCCAGCCGATCGACCGGCTCGGGCCGTTTCCGTTCGGTTGGGTTGTCCTTCGCTCTGGCATCGACTCCGTACATGAACGAAGGCAGTGCTTCCGCTGGAATGCGCATCGCCTTTCCCGCAATTTTCATGAGAATGAGTAAGTTATCGGCTCTTTTCAGTCGCACTTGAGCGTTGGGACGGCAAGCGCTGCCAGTCCATGTCGGCGCGAAGGTGGCGTATCATTTTGCCCTCCGCTGACACCGTGACTGGAAATCCGATGCTTGCTGCCGAACAGTTCCTGAGTTTTCTCGCCGCGGCGATGTTGATCACCCTCTCGCCCGGTCCCGACAATCTGATGGTCCTCGGCGTTGGCATTTCGCGCGGGCGGGCGCAGGGCATGGCTTTCGGCCTTGGCTGCGCGCTCGGCTGCCTGAGCCACACGCTGCTTGCCGCGCTGGGGGTGAGCGCGCTGATTGCCGCATCGCCGGTTGCGTTCACGGTGCTCAAGGTCGGTGGCGGACTTTACCTGCTCTGGCTGGGTATACAGGCGTTGCGCAGCAACGGCCGCGTCGACGTGGCAAGTGCGAATGCACCGGCGGAGTCCTTGCTTCGCCTTTTTGGCAAAGGTTTGTTCGCCAACAGCATCAATCCGAAGGTCGTTCTCTTCTTTTTGTCCTTCCTGCCGCAATTCGTCGTCGCCGAGCGCGGCCAAGTGGCGTGGCAGACGGCGCAGTTCGGATTGATTTTCACCGCGCAGGCGGCGTTGCTGTTCGGCCTGCTGGGTTACTTTTCCGGTGCCGTCGGGCGTTGGATCGGTCGTAACGAAAGTGCTGGACGTTGGCTCGACCGCGTTGCCGGGACGATCTTCGTCGCGCTCGGTGTGCGCCTGATCGTCTCTCGCTGAGGTGTTCAGGCGCTTCGCCAGAACGTACTGAGACGTGCGCCGATTTTCCGCTGGCTTTTTTCACCGCGAGGGTTATAGTGGAAGTGCACCGAGGTCAGCGGTAATCCCGGTGAGAAGTTGCAGTACCAGCCGCTCTCTTTGGAGACTCTATGGATCCATTTCATTACTGCTCTTTAAAGATGATTGAGTAACAAACCCAACGGCGATAAGCCGATTACTCTGGCCAAGTGTGCCGGAGTCGCAGTACCTAAAGCCCGTGCATCTCAACGCATGGGCTTTTTTGTTGTGCGTCGAACGCGGACTTTGAGCGGCAGTGGTCCGGGTTGTTGCTCAGGATTGCCGATGTAGAATGAAAGTGCCTTTCTTTCCTTTTTCACCAACTCGCCTCGTCGGGAATGACTAACGAAAACACCTCCATTCCTCTGCATGATCGGATCCGCCTGATTCGCATCCAGGCGTTTTTCCGGAGTGCGAGCGGGAACCCGTTCAGCCTTGTGCTGGGGGGGGGTTGTCGGCGTTGGCGTTGGCTAGCGTTGGTGTTCCCGCCTATCCATTGGGCGTCTGGTTCGCGCTGATTCTCGTTTCGTGTGGACTAATTTTCACGTTCGAGCGCTTCGTCAAGCGGCGTGGCCTGACGCACGGAAACGCCGTGCCGCTGTTTCGCCGGCGTGTCGCGCTCGGGCTGGTCAATGCCTCGCTGTTCGGCGCGGTAATCGCGCTTATTCCAACTGGGGCGGCGCCGACCGCGTATCTGTTGGTGTTTGTAGTGGGTTCTTCCGTAGTGGCGCTTGGCTACATGTCTTACGCGACCGAGTTTCGCTATGGACTGGCGGTGAGCGCGCTGACGATGGCGCCGTTTGCGCTGCTCTGCTTCTACCGGTACTTCGTGTCGGGCGACGCCTTTCTCCTGCTGACGGGGATCATCGCGCTGGTCTGGCAGGCGGTTGTCTTTTCGAAGGCCTTGCACGTGTCGCGCTCGGCGGTGGGGGAAATAGAGGCGAGCGAGCGCCTGCGTGACGAGGTGACGGAGCGTGAGCAGGTCGAGCAGGAACTCCGCGACAGCCAGGAGGAGTCACGGCAACTCGCGGCGATGCTGCGCATGATGTGCGACAACGTGCCCGACATGATCTGGGCCAAGGATCTGGAGGGGCGTTATATCTTCGCCAACAAGGCCTTGTGCGAGAAGCTCCTCGGTACAAGCGACACGGACGAGCCGCTCGGCAAGACCTTCGACCATTTCGTCGAACGCGAACGGGCGGCGCATCCGGACCAGGCCGAGTGGCACACCTACGGGCAGTTTTCGCAGGATGTGGATCGGCACACGCTGAGTCGAGAAGAGCCGACGATCTTCGAAGAGTCGGGCAACGTGCGCGGCAGCTTTGTCTTTCTCGACGTGCATCAGGCGCGTTTCGTCAGCACCCGGGGCGAAGTGATCGGCACCGTCGGGTGTGCGCGCGACATTACCGAGCGCAAGGCGTCCGAAGCCTTCGTGCAGCATCTTGCGCATCACGACGCGCTGACCGATTTGCCAAATCGCGCCTTGCTCAACGAGCGCCTGCGTCAGGCGCTGGCGCAAGTGCGGCGCGATCGCACGAAGCTGGCGGTGCTGTTCATCGATCTCGATCGCCTGAAGCCGGTGAACGACACGCTCGGGCACGACGTCGGCGACCTGCTGTTGATGGAGGTCGCCGCACGCCTGCGTTCGGTGATGACGCGCCGGGTCGATACGGTGGCGCGTCTCGGCGGCGACGAGTTCGTGATTCTCCTGCCGCGCATCAACAAGGAACTGGACGCCGAGGCGGCGTGCGAGCGCGTGCTTGGTGCGTTGTGCCAACCGTTCTCGGTCGAACAGCACGCGATTCAAATTTCCGCCAGTATCGGCATCGCGTTTGCGCCGCAACACGGTCTTGAAGCGGAGCAGATGCTCAAGAGTGCCGATGCCGCGATGTATTGCGCCAAGCGTGCAGGGGGCAACGGTTACCGGATTTTCGCCGATTCGATGCTGGCGACGACGGACGATTCGACCGAGTTTTAGCCGGCGAGTGCCGCTTCCACCCGGCGTTCGACGCGTTCCAAGAGGTCGGGTGCCAGGCAGTCGAACGCTTCGGGTTTGAGCGTGTTGGCCATCCAGGTGATCTGGCGCTTGGCGAGTTGGCGCGTGGCGTAGATGCCGCGGTCACGCATCTCGACGCGCGGCGCCAAGCCGTCCTGCACTTCCCACACCTGGCGGTAGCCGACGCAGCGCATCGACGGCAGGTCGAGCGACAGCGTGTACTTCTGGCGCAGCATCGTCACTTCGTCTTCCAGCCCGGCTTTCAGCATCGCGTCGTAACGTTCGGCGATCCGCGCGTGCAGGACGCTACGTTCCGAGGGCAGCAGGCCGATCGAGACGAAGTCGAACGCCGGCTTCTGCTCGGTTCCTTCGGCGAGCAACGCCGACATCGGGCGGCCAGCGAGGCGATAGACCTCGAGCGCGCGCTGCACGCGCTGTGCGTCGGTCGGATGCAGGCGGGCGGCGGTGGCCGGGTCGACCTTGGCGAGCTCGGCATGGACGGCCGGCCAGCCGTGCGTCGCCGCTAGCGTATCGATTTCGGCGCGCGTGGTCGGGCAGGCTTGCGGTAGCTCGGCGAGCCCTTGCAGCAACGTCTTGAAGTAGAGCATGGTGCCGCCGACGAGCAGCGGAATTCGGCCACGTGCGCTGATGTCGGCCATCACGGCGAGTGCATCGGCGCGGAAACGCGCGGTCGAATACGCTTCCTCCGGGCTGATCAGGTCGATCAGGTGGTGCGGATAGGCCTTGAGCATCTCGGCGTTCGGCTTGGCGGTGCCGATGTTCATATCGCGGAAGACCTGCGCCGAATCGACGCTGATCAGTTCGACCGGGAAGCGGTGCGTCAGCGCCATCGCGATGCCGGTCTTACCGCTCGCGGTGGGGCCCATCAGCAGGATGGCTTTCGGGAGCGTGCTCATCGGCCGCGCAGGAAGAGCCGGTCAAGGTCGCCCATCGAAAGCTGCGTCCAGGTCGGACGGCCGTGGTTGCACTGGTCGGCGCGCTCGGTTTCTTCCATCTGGCGCAAGAGGGCGTTCATTTCCGGGATTGAAAGGATGCGGCGAGCGCGCACGGCGCCGTGGCAGGCCATCGTCGCCAGCAGTTCGTTGCGGTGCGCGGCCATCAGCTGCGTAACGCCGTGTTCGCGCAGCTCGGCGAGCAGCGCACGGGCGAGACTGGCGGGGTCGGCGGCCTGCAGCAGCGCCGGCACACCGCGCACGGCAAGTTGCGTCGGCCCCATCGGCGCGAGGTCGAAGCCGAGGTCGTGCAGGGCGTCGGCGTTCTCCTCTGCAGCGGCGACTTCGAGTGCGTCGGCGGTAAAGACGGCCGGGATGAGCAGCGCCTGCGTGGCGATGCGCTTGCTGTCGAGCGCGGTCTTCAGCTTTTCGTAGAGGATGCGCTCGTGCGCGGCGTGCATGTCGACGAGGACGAGGCCGAGCGCGTTCTGCGCGAGGATGTAGACGCCGTGCAACTGGGCCAGCGCGTAGCCCATCGGCGGCGTACTTCCGTCCGTCGATGCTGAAGGCTCGGAAATCGGGGTAGGGGGGCGTGCGGCGACGGGTTGCGCTTTCTCGGCGAAGGCAAAGTAGGCGGCCATGGCCGGTTCGCTGACGCGCAGCGACTCCTGGCGTTGCGGCCACGCCGTTTCGGTCGTTCTTGGCGGTACCGGGGGCGGGCGTTGCGCGGCGAGAGGCGGCGCGGGAGACATCGCCGTGAAAGAGCCGGAAGTGTCGTCGCGTGCACCGGCCAGGGGGCTGGACAGCGTCCGCTGTACGGCATGAAAGACGAACTGATGGACCGCACGACCGTCGCGGAAACGCACTTCGGTCTTGGCCGGGTGAACGTTAACGTCCACGTTCGCCGGATCGACCTCGACAAAGATGCAGTAGGCCGGGTAGCGGCTGCCGTGCAGCATGTCCAGATAGGCCTCGCGCAGCGCGTGGCTGAGCAGCTTGTCGCGCACGAAACGGCCGTTTACATAGACGTACTGGGCGTCGCTGCGCGCGCGCGAGTGCGCTGGCGTAGCGCAGTGGCCGAAGACACGCAGGCCGTGGCCTTGTCCGCCATCTGCATCGCGCAGCGGCTCGCCGGTGTCGAGCGAACGCGATTCGGCGAGGAAGTCGTCGCCGAGGATGGCGCCGGCGCGACCGCGCGAATCCGTCTTCGCCAGATGCAGGCTGACGCGCCCGTTGTGCGAGAGCGTGAAGGCAACCGCCGGGTGGGCCAGGGCGACCCGCTTGACGGCGTCGGCGCAATGCGCGAACTCGGTGGCTTCCGACTTGAGGAATTTCCGCCGGGCCGGCGTGTTGTAGTAGAGGTCGCGCATCTCGACGACGGTGCCTGCGCCCAGTGCGGCGGGCTCCGGGGACGCACCGGGTTCGGCGCTCAAGCGCCAGGCGTGGCTTGCGCCTTGCTGCCGGCTGGTCAGTGTCAGGCGCGCGACAGAGGCGACCGAAGCCAGCGCCTCGCCGCGAAAGCCGAGCGTCGCGACGCGTTCGAGGTCGTCGAGCGTGGCGATCTTCGACGTGGCATGGCGGGTCAGTGCGAGCGCGAGCTCGTCCCTGGCGATGCCGCAGCCATCGTCGCTGACGCGGATCAACTTGACGCCGCCTTCTTCGAGCTGGATCAGGATCGCCTGGCTGCCGGCGTCGAGCGCGTTTTCGAGCAGCTCCTTGAGCACCGAGGCGGGGCGTTCGACGACTTCGCCGGCGGCGATCTGGCTGATCAGGAGGTCGGGTAGGCGCTGGATGTGCGGAGGGGTGGCGGGCTTCATGGGCATCGGCGGATTATACCGGCGAGGCTCATTGCGCGACCCGGTCGCTCAAATTCGCGGAACACCGGCTTCCAGTACAATCGCGCTTTTCATTGCACCCGGATCGACATGGAACTCATCGCCTACTTCATCGACATCGTGCTGCATCTCGACAAGCATCTGGCCGTGATGGTCCAGCAGTACGGCGTCTGGATCTACGCGATCCTGTTCGCGATCATCTTCAGCGAGACCGGTTTTGTCGTCACACCTTTCCTGCCCGGCGATTCGCTGCTCTTCGTCGCCGGCGCGCTGGCGGCGCTGGGCGGGATGGACATCATGATCCTGATCGCCGTGCTGCTTGCGGCCGCGGCGCTCGGCAATACGGCGAACTACCAGATCGGGCGTTACCTGGGGCCGAAGGTTTTCCAGTGGGAGAATTCGCGTTTCTTCAACAAGGCGGCGCTACTCAAGACGCACGCCTTCTACGAGACGCACGGCGGCAAGACGCTGGTGATCTCGCGTTTCCTGCCGCTCTTTCGTACCTTCGCGCCCTTCGTCGCCGGCATCGGCGCGATGACCTGGGCGCGCTTCACCTTCTTCAACCTGATCGGCGCGTTCGCCTGGGTCGTCTCGCTGACGCTGGCTGGCTACTTCTTCGGGAACCTGCCGTGGGTGCAGAGGAACCTGTCGGCGGTAATCCTCGGCATCATCGCCATTTCAATGATCCCGGTCGTTATCGGCTGGTGGCAGCACCGCAAGGAAGCGAAGATCGCCTCCTGACGATCAGCGCGAGCGGCGCTTCTTGTCCATCAGGTGCAGGATCATCGGCGTGAAGATGATCTGCATGGCCAGCCCCATCTTGCCGCCCGGGCAGACGATGATGTTCGGGCGCGACATGAACGAGTCGTGGATCATCGAGAGCAGGTAGGGGAAGTCGATCCCTTTCGGGTTGGCGAAGCGGATGACGACGAAACTTTCGTCGAGCGACGGGATGTCGTTGGCAATCAGCGGGTTCGAGGTGTCGACCGTCGGCACGCGCTGGAAATTGACGTGCGTGCGTGAGAACTGCGGGCAGATGTAGTTGATGTAGTCGGGCATGCGGCGCAGGATGGTGTCCATCACCGCTTCCTTCGAGTAGCCGCGTTGCGATTTGTCGCGATGGATTTTCTGGATCCATTCGAGGTTGATGATCGGCACAACGCCAACGCAGAGGTCGACGTGGCGCGAGACGTCGATATCGGCCGTTTTTACCGCGCCGTGCAGCCCTTCGTAGAAGAGGAGGTCGGTGTTCTCCGGCAGGTCTTCCCAGGCGGTAAACTTGCCCGGTTCGGTACCATAAACTTTGGCCTCGTCGGCATCGTGGATGTAGTGGCGGCGCTTGCCGCGTCCCGTTTCGCCGTACTCGCGGAACAGGTTCTCCAGGTCGCCGAGCAGGTTGGCTTCCGGCCCGAAGTGGCTGAAATGGTTGTCGCCGGCGGCCATGCGTTCGAGCATCTTGGCCTTCATCTCGGCGCGGTCGTAGCGGTGGAAGCTGTCGCCCTCGATGATCTCGGCGTTGATCTTGTCGCGCCGGAAGATGTGCTGGAACGAGCGCGTCACCGAGGTGGTGCCGGCGCCCGAGGAACCGGTCACGGCAATGATGGGGTGGGTGATCGACATCGGTTGGGCTCCTGTCAGGTTCGGTCTACTGACCCGGGTAATCGGCGCGGAAAAGGTTGCGCGTGGAGAAGAGGGGCGAACTGAAAGGTTGGTCTTCGCCGTTCAGGTATTCCGTATGGTAGCGGTTGATGCGTTCGACCTCGTTGCGCGAACCGAGGATCGCCGGTACATGCTGATGCAACTCGGTCGGCGTGACGTCGCCGATGCGCTCGTAGCCGGTCGACGCCAGGCCGCCGGCCTGTTCGACGATCATCGCCATCGGGCTGACCTGATGCAGGAGATGCAACCGCCCCGATTTCTTCAGATCGCGCGTGTCGCGCGGGTACATGAAGACACCGCCGCGCACCAGGATGCGATGCACGTCGGCGACCATTGAGGCGACCCAGCGCATGTTGAAATCCTTTGCGCGAATGCCGGTTCGGCCTTCCATGCACTCATCGACGTAGCGGCGGATCGGCGGCTCCCAGAAACGCCCGTTCGACGTGTTGATGGCAAAGCTGCTCGTCTCGGGCGGGATGCGCATGTCGGGGTGCGTGAGCAGGAATTCTCCGATCTCGCGATCCAGCGTGAAGCCGTGTGTGCCGTTGCCGACCGTCAGCACCAGCATTGTCGACGGACCGTACAGTGCGTAACCGGCGGCCAGCTGGCGCGATCCCGGTTGCAGAAAGTCGGCCGCCGTCGGTTCGCTGACGTCGTCGCGGCAGGCGAGCACGGAGAAGATGCTGCCGACGGTGACATTGACGTCGATGTTCTGCGCCCCGTCGAGCGGGTCGAAAACCAGCAGGTACTTGCCGCGCACGCCTTCGTTCGGAATCGGAGAAATGTCGGCCGCTTCGCTCGACGTCAAAGCCGTCAGGTGGCCACCCCACACGCAGTGGTTGAAGAACGCCTGATTAGCCAGATGCGCCGGCGAGGCCAGCTCGTCGTCGTGCGGGTTCGGTGACCAGGGGTCGTCTGCGAATCCGGCCAGCGCGCCACGCGAAATGACTTGCGAAATCGCCTTGCAAGAGCGCACCACATCGCTGATCAGCATCGAAAAATCGCCGGCCAGCGCCGGATTGCGGCGCTGCTCCTCAATGAGGAATTTATTGACGTTGGTGCGACCGAACTGCATGGCGTGACTCCAGCAGAATTCAATATCGACAGTGGGGCTATTGAGTCGATTCTATTGATGTGATAGAAAATCGCCAGTTAAACGTTTTGTTTATTTTATTTAGCAAAGACTAATCATGAGAAGCGCAACCGTCAGGCAGCTCCAGATATTCTCCGTCGCCGCATCGCACTTGTCATTCGCTCGCGCCGCCGAGAAGCTGCATCTGACGCACGCGGCGATTTCGCTGCAGATCAAGCAACTGGAGGATGTTTGCGGTACGCAGTTGTTTGACCGGATCGGCAAGAAGGTTTTCCTGACCGAAGCCGGCGATATCCTGCTCGACCACGCTCGCCAGATCCTGCAGTCACTGAAGGACGCCGACGAGTCGCTGATGGCGCTGAAAGGTCTCAAGGGCGGGCGCGTGACGATTGCCGTGACGAGTACCGCCGAGTATTTCGCGCCCGGTTTGCTCGCCGAGTTTCGCAAGGCGCAGGCCGACGTGCGCGTGCGCCTGCTGGTGGATAACCGCGAGGAAGTTTCGCGCATGCTGATCTCGAACGAGGTCGACCTGGCGATCATGGGCCGGCCGCCGGCCGACATGGAAGCCGAGGCGACGACCTTTGCACCGCACCCGTTCGTGATCGTCGCCGGCGCCGATCATCCGCTGGTCGGGCGTTCGGCGCTGACGCTCGACGACATCGCGCAGGAGACGATGATCGTGCGCGAAGCCGGCTCCGGCACCCGGTTGGCGATGGAGGGCTTCTTCCGCGATCACGGGCTCGAGCCGAACATCGACATGGAGATGGGCAGCAACGAGGCGATCAAGCAGGCGGTGGTCGCCGGTCTTGGCATCAGCTTCATTTCGCAGCACACACTCGGGCTGGAACTCAGTGCCGGTCGGCTCGTCGTGCTGCCGGTCGAGGGTATGCCGGTGATGCGCCGCTGGTTCCTCGTGCGCCACAAGAGCAAGCGCCTGACGCCGGCGCTCGGTGCCTTCTGGGACTTCGTCCTCGAATTTGCGCCGGATTACCTCAAGCGCCTAGAGCATCAGGCTGCGGGCGATAAATAGCGAGTAGAAGAGCCGGTCGCGGAAGAGCAGGTAGAAGCCGATCGTGTACAGCGCGTAGAGCGCGCAGCACAGCAGGAAGAAGCGGAGGGTGTAGCGCAAGAGCAGCGCGGCGTTGCGGCGCGACACGAGGGCTCTATGTGGGTTGCTAGGTTTCCGCCTGCTTGCCGGTTTGTTGGCAGCCTTTGTCAGTGGCCTGCCGAGATTCCTTGGCAGGGGAGTGAATACGGTGGTTTCTGCGCGTGTTTCTGAACTGCTCATTCTTTGCTTTTCTGGTATTTCGTTGTTTATCGACGCTCATGGACAACCCGGCGCGCGATTAGTTGCCGCGCCATGGTTGTCTGTAGCGGCTGTAGCCGACTACCCCGTGACTCCCAGCTTTTCGCGCCAGCCCGGATAAAGCGCGTCGGCGTCCTTCGGGAAGGACTCGAAGGCGCGCGCGAACTCGCGGTGTGTTCTCGCCCACTCGATCGGGTCGGCACCGGCCTTCCAGCATTCATAGGCCTGACGCAACGAGCGTGCGCCGTCGGCCGGCGAGTCGATGTGGCCGTAGGAGCCGCCACCGGCCGTGTTGATCACGTTGCCGTGACCTAGGTTCTGGAAGAAGCCGGGCAGGCGCAGCGCGTTCATGCCGCCGGAGATGATCGGCGTCGTCGCCTTCATGCCGTACCACTTCTGGAAATAAACCGGGCCCTGGCATTCGTCGCGCTCGATCATGTAGGCGATGACCTTGTCGTCGCCTTCGCCTTCCATCTTGCCGTAGCCCATGGTGCCGACGTGGATGCCGGAGGCCCCTTGCAGGCGGGACATCTTGCCGAGGACGAAGGCCGTATAGCCGCGCTTCGAACTCGGCGAGGTGACGGCGCCATGGCCGGCGCGGTGGTAGTGCAGGTACTGGTTTGGATACTGGCGTCGCGCGGTGGTGATCATGCCGGGGCCGCCGACGTAGCCGTCGACGAGGAAAGCGAGTTTGTCGGCGTCCGGGCCGAATACTTCGAGCGCGAAGTCGGCACGGGCGCACATCTCGTAGTGGTCGTCGGCGGTGATGTTCATCGAGAACAGCTTGGCTTCGCCGGTCTTGTCCTGCGCACGTTTCATCGCGTCATAGACGAGCGGGATCGTCTTCTTGATCGGCGCGAAGACCTGGTTGCCCTGCGGCTCGTCGTTCTTTATGAAGTCGCCACCGAGCCAGAACTGATAGGCGGCTTCGGCGAACGGTTCCGGGCGCAGGCCGAGCTTGGGCTTGATGATCGTGCCGGCGATGTAGCCGCCGTTGTCAACCGGCCGGCCGAGGATGCGCCACAAGTCGGCAATGTTCTTGGCCGGACCGTCGAACATCTGAATGACGCGCTCGGGCACGTAGAAGTCGATCATCTTGGCGTGCTCGATGTCGCCCATGCCCTGGTTGTTGCCGATGGTCAGCGTGAGAAAGGAGACGAGCATGAAGCGGCCGTCGAGGATGTTGCGGTCGAAGAGGTCGAGCGGATAGGCGATGCGCAGATCCTCGGTCGCTTCGTCGATGTGATAAACGAGGGCATCGACGCCCTTGGTGAAGTCGTCGGTCGTCGAAACCTCGACGTTGGTGCCGGTCGACGACTCGGCGGCGAAGTGCGCGGCGGCTTCGAGGTAGCCGGTACCGGCCTTCGGTTTCATCTTGTAAGCGCAGAGAATGTGCTTTCCGCCCTTGATCAGATCCTCTTCCTTCAGGCTGAGGTCGGCGTAACGCTTCGATTGATCCATGGTGTTTTCCCTCGTGGCGTTGTGAATGCGGAAAGAGCTTCAGGCGAGCTGAGCGGTGTCGGGCGCGTGCGCAGTATCCAGCGCCTGGCGGTGCCATGCGCGCAGTTGGGCGATATCAACGCAGGCGCCGTCGAGCGGCATGCCCGCGATGACCTTGGCCGGGGTGTCGGTTTCACCGAGCCCTGAGAGCACGGTGAGCGCCCCGTTGAAGTTCTCGCCGGCGGTATAGCTGCTGACGGTGATCACGGTCGGAAGTCCGGCTGCGCGCGCCGCTGTGAGGCCGATCGACGAGTCCTCGATGGCTAGGCAGGCTTCGGGCGGCAAACCCAGTCGTTGCATCACCCACTGATAAACATCGGGCGCCGGTTTCTTGCTGATCAAAAGATCGCCGGCGCCGATCACCTCGAACAGTTCGAGCATGTCCTTCTTGAGATTTGCTGAGATCAGGCTGTGGATGTTGGACGGCGCGGTTGTCGTCGCGATGGCCAGGCGGATTCCCGCTGCCTTGAGTTCGCCGATCAGGCGGGCGACGCCGGCGCGCAGCGTGATGGCACCTGAATGCACGAGTTCCGAGTAGAGCTCGCTCTTCCGCTTGTACAGGCGAGCAATCCACAGGTCGAGGTCGGGGCGGGCGAGGTGCTCCGGTGCGCGCGTCTCGATGTACAGGCGCACGCGTTCCTTGCCGCCGGTGACCGAGAGCAGTTCGCCGTACAGCTCGGGCGTCCAGTCCCAGTTGAGCTCGAATTCGGCAAACGCTTTGTTGAAGGCGATGCGATGGCCTTCTCGTTCGGTTTCCGCGAGGGTGCCGTCGACGTCGAAGATGACGGCTTGCAGCGACGAAGTATCGATGGTGTGCAGGCAGCGGCAGGAGCGGCGGTCGGCGGGCATCATGGCTTGCGGGGGAAGGGTTGGAGTGCTGTCAGTGTAGGAGGGCGGTTTCGTAATTAAAAGTTAAACTTATTTTTCAAAACGATTAGTAATTTGTTTTTTGTACGACTACTGCCGTCCGTTTGGCCAGCGCGCTGATTCGACTGAATCGACTGTGGGCTATGATGGGCCATGACCTCCCGTCTTCTCTCCTTCCTGATCGTCGTGCTCGCATTCTTGCCGGCAGCGTGTGCGACGCGTGTCGGTGCCGATGGGCAGCGTGAGACGTACTTCAGTCCGCGCCATTTCGCCAAGACCGAGGTCGACCGCGTGCTCGACAGCAGTCGGGCCGAGATTGTTGCCGGTATGCGGCGCATTACCGAGAAGCTCTACAAGCGCAATCCGCGTGAATGGAAGCGGGCGGGGTTGCCGAGTCGGGAAGCAGCCCTGAATCGACTGTTTTCCGGAACGCTCGATTTCGCCGAATTGGGTGGAAGGCGCGAGGGCGCCGCGGCGCTCTACGCGTTCAGCCCGGATTATTCCGGCGATCGCGTGCTCGCGGTGATGAGCGGTCTGCTTGGCATGGTCTACGCCGCTTTCGAGGACAAAGACGACTTTTACGTCCTTGACGACCTGAACGAGCAGAAGCTCTACAATTGCGCGCGCAACATCGAGATTGCGGTCTGGAAGATGTCGTCTACGCGGCTGGGCAACGGCGATCCAATGCTGCTCTCCAATGAACTTGATCCAGGTAACCCCAACACCAGCTTCGAGCGGGAATTCGGACGTGTGATCGGCCTCTTGGAACTGCTGTCGAAAGTGGTCGCAGACAAACACGGGCGATCGATTACCCGCTTGACGCAGAATCTCGCGACCGCGGTTTTTCTCCCGGTCAGTGCTTTAGGAATGTAATGAAATCCATCGTAATTCTCATCTCCGGCCGGGGCAGCAACATGGAGTCGCTGCTCAAGGCGGTGGCCGACGGTTTGCTGCCGGTGCGCGTCGCGGCCGTGATCTCGAATCGGCCGGATGCCAAGGGCCTGGAGGTCGCTGCAGCGCAGGAGGTGGAAACCTGCGTCGTCGACCACACACGCTTTGACAGCCGCGAATCGTTCGATGCGGCGATGATCAAGACGATCGATTCGTATGCACCCGACCTCGTCGTCCTCGCCGGCTTCATGCGCATCCTGACCGACGACTTTGTTCGCCGTTACGAAGGTCGATTGCTCAACATCCATCCATCGCTGTTGCCGTCCTTTCCTGGCTTGCACACGCATCGGCAGGCGCTGGCCGAAGGTGTGCGCGTGCATGGGTGTACGGTGCATTTCGTCACGCCGCAGCTCGACCACGGCCCGGTCGTGGTGCAGGCGGCCGTGCCGGTGCTCGATGGCGATGACGAGGCGACACTGGCGGCGCGCGTGCTCGTGCAGGAGCATCAGATCTATCCGATGGCGGTGCGCTGGTTTGCCGAGGAGCGGCTGCGGCTGGTCGATGGCCACGTTGTTTTCGAAGCCGAGCAGGCTGCGGAAGGCGCCTTGATCTCGCCACTGGTACGGGTTTCGCACTAGATCGCCGCCCGAGGGTTTCATGCCCTTTGCCTTGCTCATTGCGCTTGCCGCCTCTCTTGGCATCCACGCAGCAATCCTGTTTCTGACCAACGTTGAGATCGCTGGTGAGCCGGAGCGCTTGCCGCTGGTCGCCGAATTGAAACCGTTGCCACCCGCGGTGACGAACAGGCCGCCGCCCGTCCCGCTGGCCGATGTGCCCAAGGCGTCGGAAAAGCCGGCGCCGGCGAAAAAGAAGAAACCGAAGCGCAAACAGGAATCGCTGCCGGCACCGCCGGCTAACGCGTCCCCGGTGCTGACCGCGCCTGCCGAATCGCCGGTGCTGGATGTGCCGACGCCCGGCGCAGCGGCCGGCGATCCTTCCGCGGGTGGCGCCGGCGATCCGGCCGAGAGCGCGGCGGAACCGGTTATTGCGGATGCGCCGCTGCCGGTTGCCGAAGCCGCGCCGCCGCTGCCGGAGCGCGGGCGCATCATCTATCGCGTCGATCGGGGCGATTCCAACTTCGAGATCGGTCGGGCGCGCCACGAGTGGGAGATCGCCAATGGTCAATATCACCTGCGCTCGGTCGTCGAGACGACGGGGCTTGTCTGGTTGTTCAAGGCGTATCGCGTCGAGATGGAGAGCCTGGGAACAGTAACGGATGCGGGCTTGCGCCCGAACTCGTTCTCCATCCGGCGCAACGGAAAGGAGGCGCGCGAGAAGGCGTCCTTCGATTGGGATAACATGACGATCGCCGTTGCCGACCGCGCGCCACAGCCGCTTGCACGGGGCGCGCAGGATCTGCTGTCGTTCAACTACCAGTTGCGCTTCCTTTCGTTGCCAGAGTCCGGTGGCATCCTCATGTTGGCGACGGGCAAGAAGTACAGCGCTTATCGGCTGGAGGTCATTGGCGACGAAGAGGTCGTTGTTCCGGCGGGAACATTGCGCGCACTGCATTTGCGTGCGCCGGGCGTGAATACGACTGAACTCTGGCTGGCTTATGATTATCTGATGCTGCCGGTTAAAATCCGCCACTTGGACAACAAAGGCGACAGCTTCGTCCAGGTCGCCACCGAAATTCAACTGAGTCAGGAATGATGCGCTTTACACCCGCCCTGTTTAACCATACCGAAGCGCTGCTTGCCGAATTGCTGCGTTCCCCTTTCCCCGCTGACTCTGTAGTCTCGCGCTATTTCCGCCAGCATCGAGAGCTCGGCCATGCCGACCGTGGGTTTGCCGCCGAGACCGTCTATGCTGTGCTGCGGCGCAAGCGCTCGCTTTCGGCACGCTGCGGCGATGACGTCACCTCGCGCCGTCTGCTGCTCGCCACGCTGGCGTGCGTCAACGGGATGAACCGGCGCGAACTCGACAGTGTTCTGCGTGAAGTCGAAGGCAAGTGGCTGGCGCAAGCCAAGGCCGTCAAGCTCGAGGAACTGCCGCCGGCCGTTCGTCTCGATCTGCCGGATTGGCTTTACGAAACCCTGAACACCCTGTTCTGTGCGGACGAGGTCGAGACGTTGGCGATGAGTCTGAATCAGTCGGCGCCGCTCGATCTGCGCGTCAACCAGCTCAAGGCCGAGCGCGATTCGGTGCTGGCGCGACTGCAGGCCGACGGCATCGCCGCCGAAGCCTGCCGCTACTCGCCACTCGGCATCCGGCTGAACGGAAAACCCTCGCTCGCCCGCTATCCCCTGTTCCTTGACGGCAGCATCGAGGTGCAGGACGAGGGCAGCCAGCTACTCGGTTTCCTCGTGCAGCCCAAACGCGGCGAAATGGTTGCCGACTTCTGCGCCGGCGCAGGTGGAAAGACGTTGCTGCTCGGCGCCATGATGCGCTCGCAGGGGCGGCTCTACGCCTTCGACGTTGCCGAGAAAAGGCTGGCGAAGCTAAAACCGCGTCTGGCGCGATCAGGTTTGTCGAACGTCCATCCGGTGCGCATCGAGTCGGAACACGACATCAAGATCAAACGTCTTGCGGGAAAGCTCGATCGCGTGCTGGTCGATGCGCCGTGCTCAGGACTGGGTACGTTGCGCCGGAATCCCGACCTGAAATGGCGGCAGACGCCGGACAGCGTCGCCGAACTCAATGCCAAGCAGGCGTCGATTCTCTCCGCCGCAGCCGGCCTAGTTAAGAAAGGTGGGCGTCTGGTCTATGCGACGTGCAGTCTGCTCGAAGCGGAGAACGAGGCCATCGTTTCCGCCTTCCTTACCGCGCATCCGGAGTTCGTTTCCCTCTCGGCGGCTGACGTGCTGGGCAAGCAGGGGGTCGAAATCGGTGCGGCGATGTCTGCCGATGACCGCCTGCGCTTGCTGCCGCATCGTCACGGCACGGACGGCTTCTTTGCTGCGGTGCTGCAGCGTACCTGAGCCACTGAATGAGATAAGGCGATGAACGAAAAGCGGATGTTCGCGTTGGTCGATCAGCTGTGGAGCGATCTGCATGCGACTGACTTCGTCTGGCAGGCGCTCGCCCTGTTGCTGGTTCTGGCTGTGGCGTGGTGGCTGTCGTACCGCTTGCGCAAAGGTGGCGAAGAAGCGCACGAATCGGCAGCGGCGCAGAGTGCGCTCAGGCAATTCGGCGCCGGCAGTCTCAAGCGGATTGCTTTCCCGCTGATCGCGCTGACGCTGGTGTGGGTATTGCGCAAGGTACTTGTCGCCTTGCACTGGGAGCATCTCAGCCTGCTCTACCTGGCAGGACCGGTGCTGGTATCGCTGGCGCTGGCGCGGATGTTCGCCTACGTGTTGCGCCGCGTCCTGCCGCAAGGCCTGTTCCTGACCCAGTTCGAGCGCGTCGTCACGGTGGTCATCTGGCTCGGTGTGATTCTCCATCTCACCGGCCTGGCCGAGCCGCTCATTGAGGCGCTGGAGCAAGTCAGCTTCCGCGTCGGCAAGCAAAAGTTCGATCTGTGGATGCTCATCCATGGCACGGTCACGATCGGCGTCACGTTGCTTCTGGCGCTGTGGGTCGCCAGCCTGCTCGAAAGCCGCCTGATGGCCGCTGATCGGATGGACGCGAATCTGCGCGAGGTGATGGCGCGCTTGGCCAAGGCTGTCCTCACTGTTGTCGCCTTGTTGTGCAGCCTGTCTCTGGTCGGTATTGACGTGACGGCGCTCTCGGTCTTCAGCGGAGCGTTTGCCGTTGGCTTGGGCTTTGGTCTGCAAAAGATCGCCAGTAACTACGTCAGTGGTTTCATCATCCTGCTCGACCGATCGATACGGCTTGGCAATCTGGTGGCAGTCGACACGGCAACGTCCGGGACCGTGTCGCAGATCACGACGCGCTACACCGTGTTGAAGACGTTGACCGGCACCGAGGTCATCATCCCCAACGAATACCTGGTGAGCAACATCGTGCGCAATCTGTCGTTCTCGGATACTCGCGTTCGCGTCGCAGTGACTGTCCAGGTGGCGTATCAGACCGATCTTGATCGAGCCATGCAGATCATGGTCGAGGCCGCGCGTCGGCAGGAGCGGGTGCTGTCTGACCCGGAACCGGCCGTGCTGCTGACCGACTTTGCCGAGAGCGGCATCAACCTCGAGTTGGGGTTCTGGGTTTCCGATCCCGAAGCCGGTACCGGTGGCGTTCGATCGGACATCAATATGGCCATCTGGAAGGCATTTCGGGAAAACGGTATCGAAATCCCGTATCCGCAGCGCGAGATTCGCGTCGTTGGCGCGCCGACGACGGCTTGAGCATCGGTTCAGGCGAACAGCAGATAAAAAAATCCCGCGCCAGTCTGGCACGGGATTCAAAATCCCATCGTTGCGATGGGTCAGGGAGGGTCAAACATTGTCAGCGGGGGGCGCTGAGGCAATGGTCGAATTCTACGAGCCCTTTTCGCGGGTGTCTGTTGCGCTTGTACGTTGTTTGGGTGACTGTGTGTAACAGTGAGCAGTAGTAAAAAGCCCGCTGATTTCGCGGGCTTTTTCTCGACTTTGAGTTGGTTTAGCGAGGGTGCGTGCTGCCGGTCTTGTCCTTGTCCCGGTGCTTCCAGTAGCGGATGCCAAACCACGCAATGGTGCACGGTGCGGCAATCAGCAGTGCCTTGGCGATATCCACACGACCGTCCGTCAGCAGATCCCAAGCGACAATCCCGACGAAAATGCCAACACCCTCGGCAACCGGAAAAGTGACTTGGGGCTTGATCATGGTATTCAAGCTCCGCGCCCTTTTGTGACCAATATCGGCGCCGATTCGATGGCGGCGGCCCGGCAGACGCAGGGCAGAGACAGTTTGGATGCGGGGTTGAATTTGGGCATGGAGAGACTCCTGTGACCTGCTCATCGATCGATCGATGGTAGCGGTGGTCCTGATGGGTGTCTTTAGCAGCTTCGTCAGCTTTGGGTGACGTTCTGTAACAACGGCCATTCGAGCGTAAATCGAGCACCGCCGAGTGGAGATTCGTCTGCGGTCACCTTGCCTCCGTGCTGCTCGAGAACGAGCCGGACGATCGCCAGGCCGAGCCCGTAGCCGCCGGTTGCACGGTCACGTGAGCGATCGAGGCGGGTGAATGCGAAAAAGACGCGCTGGCGCTCCTCTTCCGGAATGCCGATGCCGTCGTCGTCGACGTAGACCCGGATATGGCCGCTGACGACTTCGGTGCTCACCGAGATCTTCGTTTTGGCGTACTTGATGGCGTTGCGCAACAAGTTGGTCACGGCGTAGGGCATGCTCTTCTGGTCGAGCTCGACTTCCTGCGAGTCGGGCAACTTGCTGCAGTCGACCGAGAGTTCGAGCGAGCGTCCGAGGATGCGCATCGACTCAACTTCTTCCTCGAGCCACGGGGCGAACTCGATGGCCGTCAGGTGTGGCTCGGGTTGCTCGCGTTCAAAGCGCGAGTAGGTGAGGCTGGAGTCGATCAGGTTGTCGAGTTCTTCGAGGTCGACGTTCATCATCTGCCAGAGGCGTTCCTGCTCCTCGCGCTCATCGGTTTCGGTCAGCATCTCCAGTGCGAAGCGCATGCGCGAGATCGGCGTGCGCAGTTCGTGCGAAATCGCGCTCGACAGTTCCTTCTGCGTTGCGATCAGCCGCTGGATACGCTCGGCCATTCCGTTCAGCGTTTCCGTGAGCAACTCGAAGGCACCGCTGCGTGCTTCCGGAGAACGGGTCTCGAAGTGGCCTTCGCCGAGCGCACGCGCAGTTTGGCGCAAAGCCTCGAGGTCGCGCCAGACGGGACGGACCCAGAACCAGACGGCGACGGCGAGGAAAAGCCCAATTAGACTCCAGGTCAGCAGCCGGATGCGCAAATCAAGCGGCAGGATGCGCGGCTGATCCGGGTTGGCGCCGGGAGAAATCGGGCCCACTTTGAGCACCTGTGGCGTTTGCTTCAAGCGGTGATAAATGACGTCTCCCTCGGCGTCGATGGCCAGTTCGCCAGAATCGAGCTTCTCGGCTTGCTTGGGAGGCAGCTTGAGCGTCCAGCGTTCGATGATGCTCAGGCGGTAGGCGAACTTGGCGTCGAGCGCCTTGATCGTCTTTGGCCATTCCGAGCGCGGCCGACGAAAGAGTTCATCCTCGATAAGAACGATAGTGCCGCGCATGAAGCGGCTGGTGTAGTCGTCGGTGATGCCCTTGACGGCGGTTGAGATGACAAAGTCGGCGAAAAAGGCGATGGCGATGAACGACCCCATCACCAGCAGGTAAAAGTTCAGGAACAAACGCGACAGGCTGTAACGCCCCCGCCAGGGCGCCGGTTTGTATCGCCCGAGGATATTCAGAAGCCGACCGCCTTGGGGACTATTGCCAGTCATGCTTGCTGAAGAGATAGCCTTTCCCGCGAACGGTCTTGATGCGGCTTGGGTTTTCAGGGTCGTCGCCGAGCTTGCGACGCAACCGGGAGATACGCGCGTCGATCGAGCGGTCGAGGCCGTCGAAACCGATGCCGCGCAATTCCTGAAGGAGATCGTCGCGCGACAGGATGCTTCCGGCGTGGCGGGCGAGCAGCCAGAGCAGGTCGAACTCGGCGGTCGTCAGATCGATCGCTTCGCTCCCGAGATGTGCGCTGCGCGTCGCCTGGCTGATGGTGAAGGTGCCGAAAGACAGCTCGGCGCCGTCGCCGGATTCTGCCGATTGGTCAGCCGGGCTGGCAGTTCCCGGCGCGCGGCGGAGCAGGGCCTTGATCCGCGCGAGCAGGAGGCGCGGCTGCACGGGTTTGGCCAGATAGTCGTCCGCACCGAGTTCAAGACCGAGAATCTGGTCAAGGTCTTCGTCACGCGCCGTGAGCATCAGGATGACGCCCTTGTACTTCTCGCGCACGGCCCGGCAGACCTCGAAGCCGTCCTTGCCGGGCAGCATGACGTCGAGAATGACGAGTTCGGGATCTTCGGTCAGGATTCTTGCTTCGGCCGTGTCACCACGTACTTCGATGGACACTTCGAAATCATTCTTGCGCAGATATTCGGCGGTCAGGTCGGCGAGACGTTCGTCGTCTTCAACCAGCAGGATTCGTGTTTTCATGTTGTCATCTAGGCGGGTTGGATGCACGAAAAAGTACCGCGACAGTTTAGCACTGCTTTGTGCCGCCAATAGTCCTGTGCCGAGTTTGGAGCGATCCGGCGATTAACTTAGAATCGCGGCCAGGCGGTTTCCGTAACCATCTCATTTCGAATTGAACCCCTTATGCGTTTCTCTACCCGTATTGTCTTCGCCGCACTTGCGATCGTGTCACTGGGGCTCTTGGCCGCAGGCCTTGTCCTCGGCGAACTGGCACGTCTGCAGCCGTGCTATCTATGCAACTTTCAGCGCCTGCTGTACATCGTGCTCGCCGTCATCGGTGTGTGCGGAGCAGTCTTACCGAGCGTCAGCAGGGTCTGGGCGGCGCTGTTTGGTTTGGTGGCGTTGGGGGGCGTGATCACCGCCGCGCAGCAAAGCTGGATGCAGTATGCGCCGCAGGAGGTGACTGAATGCGGGTTTGGCGACCCGACGCTGCTCGAACGGGTCGTCGATTGGCTCGGGGCGCAGTGGCCGTCGATGTTCATGGTCACCGGTTTTTGCACGAACAAGGAGTGGAGTTTCCTCGGGCTGTCGCTGGCCAACTGGTCCGGGCTGTGTTTTCTGGCCTTGCTCGCTATTGCCGTTTGGCAGTTCTTTCGGCGCGACCAGTCTCGCCGGTCGTAGCCGCGGCTTTCGTCACGCGAGGCAGGCCTCGAGTCGGGCGAGCGCGTCGGCCTCCGTCTCAACAAGGTCAAAGGCGGTACGCAGCTCGTTTGGGATGGCTACCGGGCGGCCGTTGCGCAGGTTGACGAAGGTCCATTGCGTTTCGGCGCGTGCCAGGATCTGGCGGTCGTTCTCGCGCAGAAACAGCGTCTGCCGTGGCGAGCTGCGGTCATTCATGCCCGAAACCCATGTGACGATGAGGATCTCGTCACCAAGCAGCGCAGGGCGCAGGTAGTCGATGAAGTGTGACTTGACGTACCACGACGACCCGGCCCGAAGGTAACGCGCCATCGGCCAGCCTTGCGCCGTCGAGTGCTCGATGGCGATTTCCTGCATCCAGCGCAGGTACTCCTGGTTGTTGACGTGTTGGTGAACGTCTATGGCGTCGTGGCCGACGGTAAGTCGTCTGGTATGGATCGCTGGCATGGATGATTCGGTGGCGTTACATGCCCACCGGGGCGCCTGCCTAGACGCTCCGGTGGTTTTGCTTTCAGGAGCGTTTCAAGCGTTCCAGTTGCGGCTTCAGTTTCTCGACGGTGGCGGCAAAGTCGGCCAGCCGCTTTTTCTCCTGTTCGACTACCTGGGCCGGCGCGCGGGCGACGAAGCTCTCGTTGGCCAGTTTCGCGTTCGCCTTGGCGATCTCGCCTTCGAGTCGGGCGATTTCCTTGGTCAGGCGTTCGGTTTCCGCCGCAACGTCGATTTCGATCTTGAACATCAGGCGTGCTTCGCCCACGACGGCGATCGGGGCGTTTGCGTCGTCCGGCAGATTCTCGACGACTTGCATGTCAGAGAGTTTGGCGAGTGCTCTGAGGTAGGGGGCGAACTCGTTCAGCGTTGCGGCGTCACCGCTGGCAATCAACGGCAGCTTTTGCGCCGGCGAGATGTTCATTTCCCCGCGCAGGTTGCGGCAGGCGTAGGCGAGGTCTTTGAGTTGCTGTACCTTGGTCTCGCTGGCCGGCATGATGCGCTCGGGTTGTGCTTTAGGATAGGCGGCAAGCATGATCGACTCATGCGTCTTACGGTGGGCCAGCGGCGCAACCGCTTGCCACAGTTCCTCGGTGATGAACGGGATCAAGGGGTGTGCGAGGCGCAGCACGGTCTCCAGTACGCGCACCAGCGTTCGCCGCGTCGCGCGGGCCGCACCCTCATCACCCGTCTGGATCTGCACCTTGGCGAGTTCGAGATACCAGTCGCAGAACTCGTCCCAGACGAACTCGTAGATGGCGCGCGCCAAGAGGTCGAAACGGTAGTCGGCGAAATGCTGGGCGATTTCCGCTTCGGTGCGCTGAAGGCGGCTGACGATCCAGCGGTCGGCGAAGGAGAAATGCAGGCCTTCCGGGCAGATATCCGGCGTGGCGGGATCGAAGCCGCAATCCTGACCCTCGGTGTTCATCAGCACGAAGCGCGTGGCGTTCCACAGCTTGTTGCAGAAGTTGCGGTAGCCCTCGCAACGGGAGAGGTCGAACTTGATGTCGCGGCCGGGGCTGGCGAGCGAGAGGAAGGTGAAGCGTAGCGCGTCGGTGCCGAAGGACGGGATGCCTTCCGGGAACTCCTTGCGCGTGCGTTTTTCGATCTGCTCGGCCTGCTTCGGGTTCATTAGCCCGGTCGTGCGTTTCTTGACGAGATCCTCGATGCCGATGCCGTCGATCAGGTCGATCGGGTCGAGCACGTTGCCCTTGGACTTGCTCATCTTCTGGCCTTCCGCATCGCGGATCAGGCCGTGTACATAGACGTGCTTGAACGGAATTTTGCCGGTGATGTGCTTGGTCATCATGACCATGCGCGCCACCCAGAAGAAGATGATGTCGAAGCCGGTGACCAGCACCGTCGACGGCAGGTAAAGGTCGAGCGCAGGATTCGACTGGGCGGGCCATTCGGGCGTCCAGTCGAGCGTTGAGAAGGGCCACAGGGCGGAGGAGTACCAGGTGTCGAGCACGTCGGCATCGCGCGTGACCGCGCTGGTGATCCCCTTGGCCGCGGCCTGTGCCTTGGCTTCTTCCTCGTTGTGCGCGACGTAGACATTGCCTTGCTCGTCGTACCACGCCGGGATCTGGTGGCCCCACCACAGTTGCCGCGAGATGCACCAGTCCTGAATATTGTTGAGCCACTGGTTGTAGGTGTTGACCCAGTTCTCCGGGACGAACTTGATCTCGCCCGAGGCCACGCATTCGAGCGCCTTGCCGACGATGCTGGTGCCGTCGGCGCCCGGCTTTGACATGGCGACGAACCACTGGTCGGTGAGCATCGGCTCGATGACGACGCCGGTGCGGTCACCGCGCGGCACCTTCAGCTTGTGTTTGTCGGTCTTGACCAGGATGCCGAGCACTTCGAGGTCCGCGACGACGGCCTTGCGCGCGTCGAAGCGGTCTATGCCGCGGTACTTCTCCGGCGCGTTATCGTTGATCTTGGCGTCCAGCGTCAGGATCGAGATGATCGGCAGCTTGTGGCGCTGGCCGACGGCATAGTCGTTGAAGTCGTGCGCCGGCGTGACCTTGACGCAGCCGGTACCGAATTCGAGGTCAACATAGGCGTCGGCGATGATCGGGATTTCGCGGTCGGTGAGCGGCAGCTTCACCATCTTGCCGATCAGGTGTTTGTAGCGCTCATCTTCCGGGTGCACCATCACGGCGGTGTCGCCGAGCATGGTTTCCGGGCGGGTCGTCGCGACAGTCAGTGATCCGCTACCGTCTGCCAGCGGGTAGCGGATGTGCCACATGAAGCCGTCTTCTTCTTCCTGTACGACCTCCAGGTCGGAAACGGCGGTGTGCAGCACCGGGTCCCAGTTCACCAGGCGCTTGCCGCGGTAGATCAGGCCTTCGTTGTAGAGGCGGACGAAGGTCTCGGTGACGATCTTCGACAGGCCGGCGTCCATCGTGAAGCGCTCGCGCGTCCAGTCCGGCGAGGTGCCGAGGCGGCGCATCTGGCGAGTGATGGTGTTGCCGGAGTACTCCTTCCACTCCCAGACTTTTTCGAGGAACTTCTCGCGGCCGAGGTCGTGGCGCGAGATACCCTGTCCGTCAAGCTGGCGTTCGACGACGATCTGCGTGGCGATCCCCGCGTGGTCGGTGCCCGGTTGCCACAGCGTGTTGTCGCCGCGCATGCGGTGATAGCGCGTCAGCGCATCCATGATCGCCTGATTGAAGCCGTGCCCCATGTGCAGCGTGCCGGTGACGTTCGGCGGCGGCAGGAGGATGCAGAAAGCGTCTTGTTTCGCAGTGTCGAGGCCGGCGGCGAAATGGCCCTTGGCCTCCCAGTCGGGGTACCAGCGACGCTCGATGTCGGCCGGCTCAAAGCTCTTGGCGAGTTCCATAGGATGCGGGGGTGCGAGTGAAGGAAACCCGCGATTATACTGGATCGCGCTTGGTCGCCGATGTCCGCGGCTCAGTCGGAATCGTTCGTGTCTTCGAGCGGCAGGCGGAGTTGCTTGCGTCGGGCGATGTAGTCGCGCAGAGCGGTTTCCATCGTCTCGGTGATGCCGATGCGGAGTTCTTCGCCGGCGTTGATCAGCACGGCTTCGAGCAGCGTCGGAAGTTCATAGGTGAGTTGCTGGCCGATTGCATGGGCAAGGTCCGAGGCGAGCAGCGTGATCTGCGTATCGTCGTCGCGGTGCGGACTTTCTTCGGAGACGGCGGCTTCAGCAGACACGACTTCAGTCAGCACGGGAATGTCGTCTTCTTCGACGATGCGTGGCGTCTCGACGATTTGGGCGGGTTGGCTCGCCGGCGGTGCTGCGACAAAACTACGCCGGCGTCGCATCAGCGAGTCTGCGCGATCGACGACGTCTGAGCTGTCAGCCATCAGTTTCTCTCCGCGAGGTCGAAATAGCGGACTTCGTAGCCTCGGTCCTTGTAGAACTTGACGCGTCGGCGTCCGGCCAATCGTTCTTCGTCATCTCGGCCAACGACTTCAATGACGCTGGTGAAGCGGGAAAAGCCCGGGGGGATGTCAGCGGAGAGGTTGATCAGGCGTTCGTTCTGCGGCGGTGACTCGATGTCGTCGGCGATGACCACGGGCGTTTCTTTTGCCAACGGTGAGTTGCCGCGTACATGCGGGATGAATCCGGTGGGTGGATGGATCCACAGGTGGCGATCGAGGGCGCCTGCGACTTCATGGTCAGGTGCGAAGACCAGCAAGGCCTTTCTTTGCATGAATGCCTTGCCGATCAGGGCAGCTGCTGCGCCGATGCGGTCGCCCGCGTTGTGATAGAAGAAGATCTGCGTCAATTCAGCTGGCCGGCACGTTGCATCAGGTAATGTGCGAGCAAGGGGACCGGGCGGCCGGTCGCGCCTTTGTCAGCGCCGGATTTCCATGCCGTGCCGGCGATGTCGAGGTGTGCCCACTCGAATTTCTTGGCAAAGCGCGAGAGGAAACAGGCGGCCGAAACGCTGCCGGCCGGACGCCCGCCGATGTTGGCCATGTCGGCAAAGTTGCTCTTCAGGAGATCCTGGTAATCGTCCCAGAGTGGCATTTGCCAAGCGCGATCGAGTGCTTCGTCGCCTGCCGAGAGCAACTCGCGGGCGAGCGCGTCGTCGTTGGCGAAGAGCCCGGTTGCGACGTGGCCCAGCGCAATGACGCAGGCGCCGGTCAGCGTGGCGACATCGATCACGGTTTCGGGCTTGAAGCGCTCGGCGTAGGTGAGCGCGTCGCACAGGATGAGCCGCCCCTCGGCGTCGGTGTTCAGAATCTCGATGGTCTGGCCGGACATCGAAGTGACGATGTCACCGGGTTTGCTCGCCGCGCCGCCGGGCATGTTCTCGGTGGTCGGCACGATCACCGTGAGATTGATCGGCAGCTGCATCTGCGCGACGGCCTTCAGGGTGCCGAGCACGCTGGCGGCGCCGCACATGTCAAATTTCATCTCGTCCATGCCCTCGCCCGGCTTCAGCGAAATGCCGCCCGAGTCGAAGGTGATGCCTTTGCCGACGAGCACCAGCGGCTTGTCGTCAGCCGAACCGCCGCAGTACTGGAGAACGATCATCTTCGGTGGCTGGTGCGAGCCCTTGGCGACCGAGAGGAGCGAGTGCATGCCGAGCTTTTCCATGTCGGTGCGCTCAAGAACCTCGCAGGCAATCGCGTGTTCCTTGGCGATTTGCAGGGCGGTTTCGGCGAGGTAAGTCGGCGTACATACATTGCCCGGGAGGTTGCCCAGCGTTCGCGCGAGCGCGACGCCCTCGCCGATCGCTTGGCCCTGGCGCAGGGCGTCTTCGGCTAGCGCAAGCTCGTTCTTCTGTTCAACGGTGAATGCCAGTTTGCGCAGCCTTGGGTGAGTCTCGTTCTTCTTTGATTTGAACTGCTCGAAACGATAGGCACTTTCGCGACCGAGCATCGCCGCCCGCCGGATGCGCCAGGCGACCGAGCGCTTCGCGACGGGCGTTTCGGTGAGGAATACGATGGCGTTCTGCGCGCCGGTGTCGTTCAGGGCCTTGAGTGCGTTGCGGATCGACGCGCAATATTGCTTGTCGCGGTACTCCTTCTCTTTTCCCAAACCGACGAGCAGCACACGGTCACACAGCGTGCCGGGAACGTTGTGCAGGAGTAGGGTCGAGCCTGCCTTGCCGTCCATGTCACCACGACGAAGGAGGTCGGAGAGGTGGCCGTTCGATGCCTTGTCGATTGACGCTGCGGGCGGTGTCAGCTTGCGCGATTCAAACACGCCCACAACGACGCAGGCGCCGCGCTGCTTCTCCGGATTTCCACTTTTTATGCTAAATTCCATCGGCTTTGCCTCTCGCGACACCTGTCGTACCAAAGAGCAATTATCCCCGTTGTTTTTTGCCAAAGTCAAAACATGATCTTTCAGCGCGCGATTCGGCGCGAATTCACGCATTCGGCCGCCGGCGTCTTTGTCGCGCTGTTTGCCATCCTGCTGACAACGCAGCTGATCCGGTTGCTCGGACAAGCGGCTCAGGGTTCGATCGCGCCCGAGGCGGTGGTCGCGCTCCTCGGCTTTGCGGCGTTGAACTACGTCCCGACGCTGCTATCGCTGGCGTCATTCATCGCCATCCTTCTTTCCCTGTCGCGCAGCTATCGCGATTCGGAAATGGTCGTCTGGTTCTCATCTGGCCTGTCGCTTGCAGCGTGGGTCAGGCCGGTGATGGTCTTCATGCTGCCACTGGTCTTTGCGATTGCCGGACTCTCGCTGTTCGTCTCGCCTTGGGCCTTGTCGAAGAGCGCCGAGTACCGGGGAAACCTCGAGTCGCGCAAGGATGCGGGGCAGGCATCGCCGGGGGCGTTTCAGGAGTCGTCGTCGGGTGAGCGGGTCGTTTTTGTCGAGGCGGTTGCCGAAGACGAAACCTATGTGAAGAACGTCTTCGTCAGCTCGGTCCAGGACCAGCGGCTCGGAGTGACGATGGCGGCGACAGGGCATCAGGAAATCGCGGAGAACGGCGATCGTTTTCTCGTCCTCGAAAACGGACGGCGCTATGAGATCGCCCAAGGAACGCCCGAGATGCGCATTCTGGAATACGGGCGCTACGCCATTCGTCTCGAAACCAAAGAGGCGCGCGGAATCGAGAAAACGCCGCGCAATACCCCGACACTCGAACTGCTTGCCGATGATCGGAGTTCGTATCGCGCCGAGTTGCTCTGGCGTGTCGGAATCCCGTTGTCGGCGATCGTGCTGGCCCTGCTGGCGATTCCGCTCTCCTTCGTCAATCCGCGTGCCGGCCGCTCGGCGAACATGCTCCTGGCGCTGTTTGCCTACCTGCTCTATAACAACCTGCTGACCATCAGTCAGGCGTGGGTCTCCAGCGGGCGGGTTTCGTTTGCGGTGGGGGTCTTTGCGGTGCATGCCTTCATGCTTTGCCTGTTGCCGATCCTCTTCTTCCGACGGATCGCGGTGCTTTCATTTACGCGGTTCTCACGATGAAGATCTACCGTCGCTACATTGCGCGCGAGGTTTCGGCCGCGATCCTCCTGGTGCTTGCCGCTTTCCTCGCACTGTTCAGCTTCTTCGACATGATCACCGAAGTGAAGAGCGTCGGGCAGGCAGGATATCAACTGCACCACGCGATCGCCTTCGTTGTCCTCGAAATGCCGGGTCGGGTGTATGAGCTGATGCCGGTCGCCGTCCTCATCGGCGCGCTCTATGCCCTGTCGGCGCTGGCGCGGCATTCCGAAATCACCGTATTGCGCGCATCGGGGATGTCTACGGCGAACCTCTTGCTTGGGCTATTTCAGGTTGCGGTAGTCATAGCGTTGCTCACGTTTGTTGTCGGCGAAGTGGTCGCGCCGCCGTGCGAACGAATGGCGCAGCAGATGCGGCTGACAGCAAAGGGAAAGGCGGTGGGCAAAGAGCTGCGTAGCGGCTTCTGGGTCAAGGACGAGCGGCGTTTCATCAACGTCCAGACGGTGCTCCCCGACACCCGGCTCAAGGGTGTTCGAGTTTACGACTTCGACGAGAACGCCAACCTGCGCACGGTTACCGAGGCGGCCGAGGGCGCGTACTTGCCGCCGGCGAGCTGGCGTTTGTCCGGCGTCGTGCAAACGGTGCTAGATAGCGACAGATCCGAAATCGTCAAGATGCCCGATATGGAATGGCAGTCAGCGCTCAACCCGGACATCCTTTCGGTTCTCATGGTCTCGCCGGAGCGTATGTCGCTGCTGCACCTGTCGACCTATATCAAGCATCTGAAAGAAAACAACCAGAAAACGCAGCGCTACGATATCGCCTTGTGGAAAAAGGTGATCTATCCGCTCGCCGCGCTGGTCATGGTCGCGCTGGCGCTGCCCTTTGGCTACACGCACAACCGGATCAGCGGCGGTAGTCTGAAGATGTTCTCCGGCGTCATGATCGGCGTGTTTTTCCACATGCTCAACGGACTCTTTTCCAACCTCGGCGCGATCAACAGTTGGTCGCCGATCATTAGCGCCATTTCGCCTTCGGTGTTGTTCATGCTTGCGGCGGCAGGGATGATCTGGTGGGTGGAGCGGCGCTGATCTTCAGTTCGTGGCGATCAGGCGGGTGCCCGTCAGGCGGTCGTGAAGGAACTGGCCGTCGCGATCCACGCAGGCCCAGAGCACACCGATGCCAAAGAACAACAGGCTTGGCCAGCACAAGGCATAGCGTAACAACGCCAGCCCTGGGCGAACGGCGGTTCCGTCCGTCGAAACCAGGCGGATGCGCCATGTCTTCATGGCTAGCGTCTGGCCTCCATGCGTCCAGAACCAGCCGAAATAGACGAGCAGCAGCACGAAAAGATGGCCCAAAAGTGTGGCCGTCGATGCTGCACTCCGGGAGAGTGCGCCAAGCAGTGCGTGCGGGAGCAGTAAACCGAGTAGCAAGACTGCCACCAAGGTGATTGCCTCGTAACTCATGCAGGCGAGGCGGCGCAGCAATCCCGGCGTCGGCATGTTTCTAGAGCGGGGCATCGGGCGCGACGAGCGGCGGGGGGGCATCCATCAAGGGGGCATCGGGCGGCGCGGGGACGGGGGGCGGTACGGCAGGAGGTGGGGGCGGCTCGGGAACCGCTTCGGAATCGGTTGGCACGTTCGGCGGTGTTCCAGGCTTGCTGCCAAGGGACTTGTTGACGAACTGAAGCGCTCTCTCCCTGAGCCGGGCGCGTTCTTCTTCGGGGAGGCTGGAGTATTCCTCCCACTTCTTCTTGAGTTCCCTCTTCTTCTCGATTGGCAATTGCTTGGTCGACATGTACTTCTCGCGTGCTGATTGCCGCTCGTCGTCGGTGAGTTTTCCCCACTCTTGCATTTGAATCTGAATGCGTCGCTGTTCCTCTGGCGTCATGGCGGGAAAGCGGCCCGCGATTCCCAGCCACTTCTTCTGCCGATGGTATTCAAGCGAATCCCAGTCGTCACTGAGTGGGGCCAGTATGGTCTTTTGTTGAACCGTCAGTTCGCTCCATTTCGGTTGCTCTGGCGTGACAATGAGCGACGGGCTGGGCGTGGCGGCCCAGCCCGTCGTTGCAAGGGAGAGTACGAGAACTAATCCGGGGAGGATGGATCTAGCCATGCGGCGAAGCCTTTGTCGGTGAAAGCACCTATCGGGAGTTCGTCAGAGAGAAGTTCGCTATCGATTTCGCCTTGTTCTGAAATGTGCATGTCTGACAGCCAGAATGCCGAAGAGACAACGCAGGCCGCGAGCGCGAGCGTTGCCAGCAACTGCCGGACGCGCAGATTCTCAAGATGATGCTGGACGAAGCTGCCCGCAGCCGCAAGGATCGTCTGATTGACCGTTTGCTTTTGCACCGCAAGCGCCGCCAAGCGCGCGCCGGTCAGACGATCGGTCGTCGAAGCCGGCAAGTCGTGCAATCCACGATTGAGATGTTGTCTTACCTTGTAGGCAAAATGCTGCTCGTTCATAACGTAATTCCCTTGCTTTTCAATGCGGCGGCAAGCGTGTGGGTTGCGCGGGAGCAGTGCGTTTTAACGCTGCCCTCCGAACAACCCATCGCGGAAGCCGTTTCGGCGACATCCATGTCCTCCCAGTAACGCATAAGAAAGGCTTCCCGTTGACGCGTCGGTAGGGATTTTATTTCTTCTTCAATGGCTTTGAGAATCTGGGCCTGTTGCAGTTGGCTATCGGGAGTATTTCGTGTGAAGGACTCGGATTCTGCTTCGAGTGTTTCCAGCGGGTCGCTGGCTTCGTCCTCGTCAGAGGTAAAAGACGATAGAAGCGTTGTCCAGAGGGAGCGGACCTTGCTACGCCGATAGTAGTCCCGGATCGTATTCTGGATGATGCGCTGGAACAACATCGGAAACTCTTCTGCTGGCCTGTCGCCATATTTCTCGGCGAGCTTCATCATCGAATCTTGAACGATATCAAGCGCCGATTCTTCGTTGCGAACGGCAAACATCGCCTGCTTGAAAGCACGACGCTCCGATGTCGCGAGAAAATCCGACAGTTCGCGTTGGCTAGCCAGAGTGAAATTCCTTGGTGGTGTAGGGATCGAAATATCCCTTGGTAATGAGCAGCTTAGGCTTCAGTCTTGACCAAAGGTGGTCAAAGCCTTAACGTTACAGGCTTTTTCGAGCATTTTGCTTGGTAAGGCGGCGATGATGACCATGATGACTGGTGCGGAGATTGTAATCAGGTGCCTGCAGGAAGAAAAGGTCGAGTACGTATTCGGCTATCCCGGCGGGTCGGTTCTCCATATCTACGATGAGCTGTTCAAACAGGACAAGATCAAGCACATCCTCGTTCGTCATGAGCAAGCGGCTGTGCATGCGGCTGACGCGTTGTCGCGCTCCTCGAACAGCGTGGGCGTGGCTCTGGTTACCTCGGGGCCCGGCGCGACCAACGCGGTGACCGGCATTGCCACGGCCTATATGGATTCGATCCCGCTTGTGGTCATTTCGGGCCAGGTTCCGACGTCCTACATCGGGCAGGATGCTTTCCAGGAGTGCGACACGGTGGGCATTACGCGTGCGTGCGTGAAGCACAATTTTCTCGTTCGCGACGTGCGTGACATCGCCTCGACGATCAAGAAAGCCTTCTATATTGCCAGCACGGGCCGTCCTGGACCGGTCGTGGTGGATATCCCGAAAGACATCACCGCGGCAAAGTGCAAGTTCGAGTACCCGGCCGAAGTCCATATGCGGTCGTACAACCCCGTCGTCAAGGGCCACCAAGGGCAGATCAAGAAGGCGGTTCAGCTGTTGCTCGGCGCCAAGCGTCCGATGATCTATACCGGCGGTGGCGTGGTGCTCTCAAACGCCTCGGAGCAACTCACCAAGCTCACGCGCCTCCTTGGTTTCCCGATTACGAATACACTCATGGGGCTTGGCGGCTATCCTGCGACCGATTCGCAATTCCTCGGCATGCCCGGCATGCACGGTACGGTCGAGGCCAACATGGGTATGCAGCATTGCGACGTGCTGTTTGCGATTGGCGCGCGTTTCGACGACCGTGTGGTCGGCAATCCGGAAGATTTTGCCTCGATTCCACGCAAGATCATTCACGTGGATATCGATCCGTCGTCGATTTCAAAGCGGGTTCGTGTCGACGTGCCGATCGTCGGCAACGTTGCCGACGTTCTCGATGACATGATCAAGTTGCTCGAGGCCGAGGCCGCCAAGGTCGATATCAGCGGCTGGTGGAAGCAGATTGAGGAATGGCGTGCCTGCCAGTGCATGAAGTACTCGATGAAAGATGTGATCATGCCGCAGTACGTCATCGAGAAGTTGTGGGAAGTTACTGGTGGCGACGCGATCATTACGTCTGACGTTGGCCAGCACCAGATGTGGGCAGCGCAGTACTACAAGTTCGACAAGCCGCGTCGCTGGCTCAATTCGGGCGGTCTGGGGACGATGGGCGTCGGTCTGCCTTATGCCATGGGCGCGTCGCTTGCCCATCCGGACAAGCAGGTCGCCTGCATTACCGGCGATGGTTCGATCCAGATGTGCATTCAGGAACTCTCGACGGCGAAACAGTTCGGATTGCCGATCAAGATCATCAACCTGAACAATCGCTATCTCGGAATGGTCCGCCAGTGGCAGGAGATGTTCTACAGCCGCCGTTATTCGCAGACCTATATGGATTCGATTCCGGATTTCGTCAAGCTCGCCGAGGCCTATGGGCACGTCGGCATCCGCGTGGAAAAGCCCGAAGACGTCGAGCCGGCCTTGAAGAAGGCGTTCATTGATCACAAGGATGATCTGGTGTTCCTTGACATCCGCACCGCGCGGGAAGCGAACGTCTTCCCGATGGTGGCAGCGGGCAAGGGCTTGTCCGAGATGGTTCTGGCCGACGAAAATCTGTAAGGGAACGACGACATGCGACACATCATTTCAATTCTTCTCGAGAACGAGGCGGGGGCGCTTTCACGCGTGTCCGGCCTGTTCTCTGCGCGTGGTTACAACATCGAGACGCTGACGGTCGCACCGACCGAGGACGTCTCGTTGTCCCGCTTGACCATCGTGACCTCGGGCAGCGACGAAGTCATCGAGCAGATCACCAAGCAACTGAACAAGCTGATCGACGTCGTCAAAGTCGTCGATCTTTCTGAAGCCGCGCATATCGAGCGCGAGCTGATGCTTATCAAGGTTCGCGCCACAGGCAAGGACCGCGAGGAAATGAAGCGCATGGCCGACATCTACCGCGGGCGCATCATTGACGTTACCGATTCGACCTACGTCATCGAACTCACCGGTAGCGGTTCCAAGCTCGATTCCTTTATCGAGGCAATCGATGCGGATCTCATCCTCGAAACCGTCCGTACCGGCGTTAGCGGCATTGGCCGCGGCGACCGTATTCTCAAGGCTTAAGCTGGAAGTTTTTCCGGATCATTCCTACGAAAGGAACACCATGAAGGTTTATTACGACAAGGACGCCGACCTCTCTCTGATCAAGGGCAAGAAGGTCACCATCGTTGGCTACGGTTCGCAAGGCCATGCCCACGCGCAGAACCTGACCGATTCGGGCGTCAAGGTCACGGTCGGATTGCGCAAGGGTGGCGCTTCATGGAGCAAGGTTGAAAAGGCCGGCATCAAGGTCGAGGAAGTCGCCAAGGCTGTCAAGGGCGCTGATGTTGTGATGATGCTGTTGCCGGACGAGAACATCCCGGCGGTTTATTACAACGATGTCGAGCCGAACATCAAGAAGGGCGCGGCGCTGGCTTTCGCGCACGGCTTCAACGTTCATTACAACCAGGTCGTGCCGCGCGCCGACCTCGACGTGATCATGGTCGCACCGAAGGGGCCGGGTCACACCGTTCGCTCCGAATACCTCAAGGGCGGCGGCGTCCCGTCACTGATCGCCGTGCATCAGGATACGTCCGGCAAGGCCAAGGACATCGCGCTTTCGTATGCCGCGGCCAACGGCGGCACCAAGGGCGGCGTGATCGAAACCAACTTCCGCGAAGAGACTGAAACCGACCTGTTCGGCGAGCAGGCCGTTCTTTGTGGCGGCGCGGTCGAACTCGTGAAAATGGGCTTCGAGACACTGGTCGAAGCCGGCTACGCGCCGGAAATGGCCTACTTCGAGTGCCTGCACGAACTCAAGCTGATCGTCGACCTGATGTACGAAGGCGGTATCGCCAACATGAACTACTCGATCTCGAACAACGCCGAGTACGGCGAGTATGTGACCGGGCCGGAAGTCATCAACGAGGAGTCGCGCTACGCCATGCGCAACGCGTTGAAGCGTATCCAGAACGGTGACTACGCCAAGATGTTCATTCTGGAAGGCAAGACCAACTATCCGGCGATGACGGCACGCCGTCGCTTGACGGCCGAGCACCAGATCGAAACGGTCGGCGCCAAGTTGCGCGACATGATGCCGTGGATCAAGAAGAACAAACTCGTCGATCAGTCAAAGAACTGATTGGCGTGTTTGCTTGACGGGGAAGGTCTAGTGCGTGCTCTGCGCCTCATCGCAGAGCACGTCTGCCGATAACCCGATTCTGCTTTGGGCGGTGTCACTTTCTGACCCGCCCAAATGCCATCAAGGAGTCAAATGAACTACCCACATCCGATCCTCGCCAAAGAAGGCTGGCCGTTCATCGCGGCGTCGTTCGTGCTCGCCGTGCTGGCATCTTCCGCCGGCTTCTGGGCGCTGCCCTTTTGGGCTGTTTTCCTGTTCTGCGTCCAGTTTTTCCGCGATCCGGCGCGTGAGATCGCCGGTGGTCCGAAGAGCGTGCTCGCGCCTGCCGATGGCCGCATCGTGGTCGTTGAGGAGGCTGATGATCCGTATCTCAATCGCCGTGCGCTCAAGGTGAGTGTTTTCATGAACGTGTTCAACGTGCATTCGAATCGCTCGCCGATCGAGAGCACGGTGCAGCAAAAGTGGTACAAGCCGGGGTCGTTCCTGAATGCCGCGCTAGACAAGGCGTCGCTGGAGAATGAGCGTTGTGCCTTGCACCTCAAGACCAAGGACGGTCGTGACATCACCTGTGTGCAGATTGCTGGCCTCGTGGCGCGCAGAATCCTCAACTATGTCGACGCCGGTGTGACGTTGGTGCCGGGGCAGCGCTACGGATTCATTCGCTTTGGCTCCAGGGTTGATCTCTATCTGCCGCTCGACACCAAGGTGAAGGTCGTGATCGGTGAGAAAGTGCAGGCGACGAGCACGGTGCTGGCCGAGTTGTCTTAGTTGGGGCACCAGTCGTGCGGTCCGGTGTCGATCGGGTCGCGCGCATGCCGACGGACTATCGTCGAGTGCGTCCGCCGTTGACGTCGTCTCGTTGTCTGATGAAGCAAATCGTCGACCAGAAGAAAACCAGCGCCAGCAGTGTTTCCGTGATGGCCAGCAGTCGCTCGGGCTGCGTCGATTCAATCGTACGCACAACGCCTTCGGTGAAGTAGAACACGATCAGCATCGATGACCACTGGTAAGTGTATTTTCGGCCGTTGAGAATGCCCGGGAGTGGCGCCAAGAGCGGCAGGCACTTCAGGACGAGCCATGAGCCACCGGCCTGAATCGGTGCAAGCTTGAGTTCCCAGGCGAGACAGAGAAAGATCAGTGCGATCAGGCTTGTGCAGGCTGCGAGGTAGTGGATTCTTCTGGATGGCATGGGGCGTGGAGACAATGATCGAACGGACTAGGGCTACTCTCCGTCGGGTTCGATCGAGAAGACCTCGATCTGGCCATTTTGTTCGTTTAGCCGCGTGCTCCTGACTTCACGCACCTCGATATTCCCCTTTTCGACGACAAGGACGAGTTGCGCGGGTTGTTCCTCGAGAAGGCCGCTTCGGGTGATGAGCATTTCGTCGAGGCGGAGTGGTGGGATCTGGGGGAGGATGAGGGCAGGCTGTTGCCGAGGACGGGCTTGGTCGGTTCGGTTTTGCGGTGGGGTGAAGAGCATGGCGGGGGTCGCGTCGGTGGCCAGAATCTGCAGGCCGAACTCAAGATGCTCCTGGTTTTCAGACTGTGCCCAGCGGATGATGCAGACTTGCCACTTGCTCCCGTTTTCAGGTCTCAAGGCGACGATATCGCCGACCGAAGTCCCCAAAGTGCTTCCAATCACGTGCATGATCGAGTAGCCGTCAGGGCTCTCATTCGTGATCATCCAGTTCGACGTTTCAACGTTGGCGGCATCGCCAAGGCTGAACAGGTTCCACAGGTTTTGCAATCCTGCGCACAGTACGGCGCGATAGTGCTGGCGCCGCCTTGGGAATCGTCGTTTCCCGGGATTCTCCAATGACTCCGCCAGGCGGTGCAACGCCCCGCGTCCAGACGGCGTTCCGGCGAAGTCGGGGAGTCCGATCCTCTCGGGGGCTACGCCAGATCGTAACGCGGCCAATTGCTTCCGGATCAGCGAGGCAAGGCCGTCGCAGTTGAAGTTGATGACATCGTCGCCCCCTGGTGCTTCCATTCGTGCGTAGGGGGTGGCGTGGGTGTCGCGCGCTGGGCAAATCCAGAATGATGCCTTGGAAACGTCGTCCGGATTGTCGCAGACGCGAAGCAAGTCCACGTGCTGTGCGAGGTATTGGCCAAGGAACCGGGATTCACGCGAGGTGAACGCGGCCGGTTGCGCGCACGCAAGAAGAATGGCTGTGAAATAGATATTTCTGCAGGTGGCTTGTGCGGCATCGGAGTATCTGGCGTGGGTAGCTTGCCGGCGAATATCCTGGTGAAAGTGATTCATCAGCAGCCAGATGCCATTTTCGGCGGGGGCTGCCGTGAGACCGCTGATCAGTAGGTGCTGGGCGAGAACGCGCATGCGCAGTACCACCAAGGCCTGCTCGACCTCTTGAGTATCACGCGAGGGGTTGTCGGGTGTATGTTCTGTGATCGGTGCAATATCCTCCGCCAGCGCACGTAACAGGGCTTGCGAATTGCGAACCAGTTGTCGCAGCCGTCCGGTTGGCGGCGGTGAGAGGTGGGTGAGCGAGGCGAGCAGTCTTTCGGCGTTGTCAGTGGCGCGGGCGCCTATATCAGCGAGCGCTTTGCTGCGATTTTGGCGGTCGGCAATGCAGGATCGCAGGCTCGACAGGTGCGAGATCAGTGTGGTTACTTCTTCGGACAAACTGGTCGGCGCGGGTTGATCAAGCCAGCCATGAATGGCGCGCAAGACCACCGACGCGTCGCTGGGTTGATCAGTGCCAATCGGGCTGGGCGACGAGTCGGTCATGGGTGGGGGCGGGTAGGAGTAAGTTGAGCGAGTCGAGTATACCGGGTGGTCGTTGCCTGATGTTGTCCGGCAGTTTGCGGAAGGCTCGTTGCAAATGCTCGTCTGTATAAGGAAGCGCCGGAATGAAATACGAGCTTGTTTTTTCGCGCTTTCTTGTTATAATTTCGCCCTTTTTCTGAATTCGGAATCAATCCTATGGTAGTCATTCGTCTCGCTCGTGGTGGCGCAAAAAAGCGCCCGTTCTACAGTGTGGTTGTGGCTGATTCCCGCACCCGTCGTGATGGTCGCTTCGTTGAGCGTATCGGCTTCTACAATCCGGTCGCGACAGAGAAGGAAGAGAGCCTGCGCATTGCTCAGGATCGTCTGGCCTACTGGCAGCAGCAGGGCGCCCAGCTCTCGCTGACCGTTGCTCGCCTCGTCAAGCAAAGCGCCGCTAAAGCCGCTGCTTAAGGGCCTTGTCGCTTGTCGGATGTTCCTGTTTTGCCCGCTTCGAGCGGGTTCGTAATTCTCGGCAAGATCGTTGATGCGTATGGCTTGCGTGGAGCCGTCAAGGTCCTCCCGTTTGCCGACGATCCACTGAGTTGGTCAAAGTTGCCGAATTGGTGGCTGGTAAAAGACGGGAGTCCTCCCGAGGTTTGGCAGCAGGTTCGTTTGCTCAAGCACAAGGTGCATGGTGATGTTCTCGTGGTCGAGTTCGATACCGTGTGTGACCGAAGTGCCGCCGAAAGCGTTCGCGGGATGCTTGTTGGCGTGCCGCGTGCGGCGATGCCGGCGGTCGGCGAGGATGAGTTCTACTGGGCCGACTTGGTTGGCATGCAGGTCGTTAATACGCGCGAGCAGAGGCTGGGGTGTGTTGTCGGGCTGATTGAAACGTCGGCCAACGATGTCCTGCGCGTAAGCGATGGCGATGCTCCTGAGCGATTGTTGCCTTTTGTCGCCTCGGTTGTTCTGGATGTCGATTTGGGGCAGCGGTGCATCCGCGTTGATTGGGAAGCCGATTGGTAAGTTCGGTCGATCCTGGTGAACGTTCGGCAGGGCAATTCGTCGCCGATGTGGTGACGCTTTTTCCGGAGATGTTCGTCGCTCTGTCGCAGTCTGGGATAACCCGGCGTGCGTTGGAAGAAAAACGCTGGAGTCTGGATTTCTGGAATCCGCGGGATTTTACGAAGGACGCGCATCGTACGGTCGATGATCGCCCTTATGGTGGTGGCCCGGGAATGGTCATGATGGTGGAGCCGCTGGAGGCGGCGATTTCCTCGGCCAAGGCCCGACAGTCAGCACGTGGACTGGAGTCGAGTCGCGTAGTGTATCTCTCGCCGCAGGGAGCGCCGCTGACGCACGCACGAGTGATGCAGTTTGCGGCAAGTGAGCAGGCGGAGGGGCTGATTCTTCTCTGTGGGCGATATGAAGGAATCGACGAGCGTTTGATCGAGCGCTGTGTTGATGAAGAAATCTCGATCGGTGATTTCGTGCTTTCGGGCGGCGAAATTCCGGCGATGGCATTGCTGGACGCCGTTGTCAGACAACTGCCGGGCGTCCTGAACGACGCGGATTCGGCGGTACAGGATTCGTTTGTTGCGGGCCTGCTGGACTGCCCGCATTACACGCGACCGGAGGAGTATGCCGGTCAGCGGGTGCCGGATGTGCTGTTGTCCGGTCACCACGAAGCGATTCGTCGCTGGCGCCTGAAGCAGGCGCTGGGGCGGACGTGGCAACGCCGGCCCGACTTGCTGGATGGGCGGGTGTTGTCGAAGGAAGAAACGCAACTCCTGGGGCAGTTTCAGGAGCAATGCGGTCAGGATAACTAAACAGGAGTTCTAAAATGAATCTGATAGCGCAACTTGAACAAGAAGAAATTGCCCGCCTGGGCAAGACCATCCCGGAATTTGCACCGGGCGACACCGTGGTCGTGCAGGTCAAGGTCAAGGAAGGTACGCGCGAGCGTCTCCAGGCCTACGAAGGCGTGGTCATCGCCAAGCGCAACCGTGGTTTGAATTCCAGCTTCATCGTTCGCAAGATCTCTTCCGGTGAGGGCGTCGAGCGTACGTTCCAAACCTATTCGCCGCTGGTTGCCGCGATCGAAGTCAAGCGCCGCGGCGACGTTCGTCGCGCCAAGCTGTACTACCTCCGCGAGCGTTCGGGCAAGTCGGCGCGCATCAAGGAAAAGCTGACGCGCAAGCAGAAGGACTAAGTTCCAGTTTTCGCTGCGCAAAGACAACGGGGCAGAGTCAGGCGACTCTGCCCCGTTTTTTTATCTGGTTCCTGAATCTTGGCGAGGCGAATTGCTTGCCTACTCCGGTCTTTGCTTGACGTTTTCGATCAGCGCATAAGCCGAGTGGTTGTGGATCGACTCGAAGTTCTCCGACTCGATCACGTAGGAGTGGATGCGCGGCTCGGCGTTGAGGCGGGCCGCGACGTCGCGCACCATGTCCTCGACGAACTTGGGGTTGTCGTAGGCGCGTTCGGTGACGTGTTTTTCGTCCGGGCGCTTGAGTAGTCCGTAGAGCTCGCAGGAGGCTTCAGATTCGACGAGCTGAACAATCTCCTCGATCCAGACGAGCTTGTTGAGGCGGGCAGTGACCGTGACGTGCGAACGCTGGTTGTGCGCGCCGCGCTCGGAGATCTTCTTCGAGCAGGGGCAGAGGCTGGTGACCGGGACGACGACCTTGACCGTTGAGGCAATTTCCCCATGGCAGATTTCGCCGGTCAGCGTGACGTCGTAGTCCATCAGGCTCTGCACGCCGGAAACGGGGGCTGACTTGTTGATGAAGTAGGGGAAGTTCATCTCGATATGCCCCGTTTCGGCTTCGAGCTTCTTGACCATGTTGCGCAGCATGCTCGGGAAATTCTCGATCGAAATCTCGCGTTCGTGGCTGTTGAGGATTTCGACGAAGCGCGACATGTGCGTGCCCTTGAAGTTGTGCGGCAGGCCGACGTACATGTTGAAGACGGCGATGGTGTGCTGGACACCGCCTGTCCGGTCGAGGACGCGCACCGGGTGCCGGATCGACTTGATGCCGACACGATTGATGGCGATCTGCCGGGTGTCGGCCGAACTCTGCACGTCCGCCATTGAGGCGGGCTGTTGCGAGGCTTGTGGGGCGTTCATTATGGATCCTGTGATTCGTTAGCGATTATTGGTTGGCGGCGACGCGTTCGTCCGGCGCGAATGCGGCGTGTTCGCGTGTGGCGCGGATGATGCCCTCACGATCGAGGCCGATCTCCGCGAGCAGGCGCGCTTGGTCGCCGTGGTCGATGAAGCGATCGGGGATGCCAAGGCGTACGAGGCGCGCCGGGCTGTCGATTTCCTCGAGCACGCGGGCGACCTCGGCACCGGCGCCGCCGATCAAGACGTTCTCTTCGACGCTGATCAGCAGCGAATGTTCCGCAGCGAGCCCGATGATCAACTCTCGATCGATTGGCTTGACGAAACGCATGTTGGCCACGGTGGCGTCGAGTTCACCGGCCGCGTCGAGGCACGGGCTCAGCATGCTGCCGAAGGCGAGCAGGGCAATGCGCTGGCCGCGTCGGCGGATCTCGCCCTTGCCGACCGGCAGTGCGGTGAGCTCCTTTTCGGTCGCTACCCCGGGTCCGACGCCGCGCGGATAGCGCACGGCGCTCGGGCCGTCGATGTGGTAAGCGGTGGTCAGCATCTTCCGGCACTCTTCCTCGTCGGACGGCGTCATGACCACCATGTTCGGAATACACGTGAGGTACGAGAGGTCGAAGGTCCCGTGGTGCGTCGGCCCGTCGGCGCCGACCAGACCGCCGCGGTCGAGCGCGAAGACCACCGGCAGGTTTTGCAGTGCGACGTCGTGCAGGAGTTGATCGTAGCCGCGTTGCAGGAACGTCGAATAGATCGCTAGCACCGGGCGCATGCCTTCGCAGGCGAGGCCGGCGGCGAAGGTGACCGCGTGCTGCTCGGCGATACCGACGTCGAAGTAGCGCTCGGGGAAGCGTTCGGCGAAGCGGATCATGCCCGAGCCTTCTCCCATTGCAGGGGTGATGCCGACCAGCTTGGGGTCGCTGGCCGCCATGTCGCACAGCCAGTCGCCGAAGATCTGCGTGTAGGTTGGCTTACCACCGCTTTTGCCGCCTTCGATGCCGAGTTCAGGCTGGAATTTCGAGACGCCGTGATAAAGGATGGGGTCGGCTTCGGCGAGCTTGTAGCCTTGCCCCTTCTTGGTGATGACGTGCAGGAACTGCGGCCCCTTGAGTTTTTGCAGGTTTTGCAGCGTCGGGATCAGCGAGTCGAGGTCGTGTCCGTCGATCGGGCCGATGTAGTTGAAACCGAGTTCCTCGAACAACGTGCCGGGCGTCAGCATGCCCTTGACGTGCTCTTCGACGCGGTTGGCGAACTCGAGGAGCGACGGCGAGACGCCGAGGACTTTTTCTCCCGCCTTGCGCGCGGCGTTGAAGGTGCTGCCCGAGAAGAGCCGGGCGAGGTATTTGTTGAGTGCACCGACCGGTGGCGAGATCGACATGTCGTTATCGTTGAGGATGACGAGCATGTTGGCGTCGGCGACGCCGGCGTTGTTCAGCGCCTCGAAGGCCTGTCCGGCCGACATGGCGCCGTCGCCGATGATGGCGACCGTATTGCGGCTCTCTCCCTTGAGTTTGGCGCCGAGCGCCATGCCGAGTGCGGCGGAGATCGATGTCGATGAGTGGCCGACGCCGAAGGTGTCGTACGAGCTCTCGCTGCGCTTCGGGAAGCCCGAGACGCCGCCATGGGTGCGCAGTCGGGCCATGCCTTCACGCCGTCCGGTGAGCACCTTGTGCGCGTAGGTCTGGTGGCCGACGTCCCAGACCAGGCGGTCGTCCGGCGTATCGAAGACGTAGTGCAGGGCGATGGTCAGTTCGACCGTACCGAGATTGGAGGAAAGGTGGCCCCCGGTCTTCGAAACCGATTCGACGAGGAAGCTGCGCAATTCCTCGGCAAGCTGTGGCAGCTGTTTGCGCTCCAACCGGCGGAGATCTGCCGGCGATTGAATGGTGTCGAGAAGAGGATAAGCGATCATTTTTGTTCGGGGTCCGACGTGAATCGTGGCAACCGGCCGAATACCGTGGCCGGTTCTCTTGTTAGAACTTGCGGTGGGCGATGAAGTTGGTCAGCTCGATCAGGCGCCGGCTGCGCTCGCCGAACGGTGCCAGCGCCTCGATCGCCTCGGTGCGCAACGACTCAGCAAATTCGCGTGCGCGGTCGAGTCCCATCAGGCTGACGTAGGTCGGCTTGTCCGCGGCTGCGTCCTTTCCGGCGGTCTTGCCCAGGGTCGCGGTGCTCGCCGTGCAATCGAGGATGTCGTCGACGACCTGGAAGAGCAGGCCGGCGCGCTTGGCAAAGCGGTCGAGTGACTCGCGCATTTCGGCGCGCATCGCGTCGCCGCACAAGGCGCCGAGCATGACGGCGGCACGGATCAGCGCTCCGGTCTTCAGGGCGTGCATGAGTTCGAGTTCAGGCTGGTTCAGCGCATGACCGACCGAGTCGAGGTCGATCGCTTGCCCGCCGGCCATGCCGCACGATCCGCTGGCATGGGCGAGCAGACGGACCATTTCGATGCGCCGCTCGGCGTCGCCCAGTTCTTCACGCGTAAGCAGTTCGAACGCGAGCGATTGCAGGCTGTCGCCGACCAAGAGCGCGGTGGGTTCGTCGTACTCGACGTGACAGGTCGGACGGCCGCGCCGCAACACGTCGTCGTCCATGCAGGGCAGATCGTCATGAACCAGCGAATACGCGTGGATCAGCTCGACGGCGCAGGAGGCGATCTCGAGTCGTTCCGCAGGCGCTTGCGTTAGTTCGCCGGAGGCGAAGGCAAGCAGCGGGCGCACGCGTTTTCCGCCGCCCAGGCTGGCGTAGCGCATGGCCTGATGCAGTCGGGCGGGGATGGCATCGGCCGAGGGAAGACGCTGCCCGAGCGCGCTTTCAATGCGCGTTTGAATGCCATGCATCCAGTCGGGAAATTCAACGCTCATCGCGAACCTCCGGCGCTAACGTCGAACTCGCGGAGCACACCGTTTTCGAGAATCTGGATCTTGTTTTCGGCGTCGCTCAGTTGCTGCTGGCAATGCTTGAGTAGCTGGCTGCCGCGACGATAGGCGGCAATTGATTCTTCGAGGGCAAGACGTCCGCCCTCCATGCTCTGGACAATCAGTTCCAGTTCGGCGAGCGCCGCCTCGAATTTCAGTTCGCTAACCACGGGTGCTGCGGGCTCGGAAGCCGCGTTTTCACTCGTGCCGGCAGGGTTGGATCGCGCCATGAAAACAACTCGGAATAAACGACGGAAAATAGCTCAAGCAGGCGCCTCGGTCAAATGAAAAGGCGCCAAAATTCAAGGAGGCGCAATGTGGTGCGCACGAATGCGCATAGAATTGCGGGTTTTCCGCTTGTCGACTGACCATGCAATCGCTCTGGATGATTGCGGCCAGCTTCCTTTTCGCCAGCATGGGCGTTTGCGTGAAGCTCGCGGCCGAAACTTACCCGCCTTCCGAGATCGTTTTTTATCGCAGTTTCATCTCGTTTCTGATGATGCTGCCGGTCGTTCGGCTGCACGGCGTGTCTCTGGCGACGCCGCACTGGCGCTTTCAGCTCTGGCGCAGCGCGGCCGGGTTTGTTTCGCTGCTGCTTTATTTCTACGCGATCTTCCTCCTGCCGTTGGCGACAGCGGCGACGCTGGCCTACACGTCGCCGCTCTTTCTGGCGATCTATCTCGGCTGGTTCCGCAAGATGCGTCTGCGCAGCGGGATGGTAGCCGCGCTGGTGATCGGCTTTGCCGGCGTCGCGCTCTTGCTACGACCGACGCTGCACGCCGAGCAATGGCTCGGTGGGGTTGTCGGTCTCGGCAGCGGCATTTTGTCGGGTCTGGCGTTCTACAACATCAAGGAACTCAGCGAACGGGGCGAGCCCGAAGCGCGTACCGTGTTCTATTTCTCGCTGTTTTCGACGCTGGCCAGTGGGCTCTGGATGCTGCTCTACGAGTTTCATTCGCTCGGCCTGCGCGGTGGACTGCTGATGCTCGGCGTCGGCGGCTTTGCCACCGCAGCGCAACTGGCGATGACCCGCGCCTATACGCGCGGCAATACGCTCGTCTCGGCGAGTCTTGCGTACTCAACGGTGATTTTCGCGAGTCTTTTCGGTATGCTGTTTTGGCAGGAGACGCTTTCACCGGGCGCCTGGGTAGCGGTTGCGCTGATCATCGCGAGCGGTCTCGTCTCCACGTGGTTTTCGCGGGCGAATCCGGCCGAGCAGGATTGATGCGACGCCAAGGCCCTGGAAAGACAACCCAGAAGAGGAGTCTGCCATGATCGTGATCCAGCAAGAGCCGCGGCGCGTTGCCGTCAGTGTCTATGGCGAATTTACCTTGGCCGATTACAAGGAATTCGAAGACATGGTCAACTACAAGGTCAAGTTCGAGGGGCCGGTTGATCTGCTTTTCGACCTGCGCGAAATGATCGATTTCACGCTCGATGTGGCTTGGGAGGACATCGTGTTCGCGCGCGCCCATGCCGACGACTTCACGCGTGTGGCCGTCTTGACGCACAGCCAATGGGTGGCCTGGAGTGCATGGCTTTCCAAGTTCATCATCAGTGCCGAGTTGCGCGTCTTCGGCGAAGAGGATGAAGCACGCGCTTGGCTGGACGAAGGCATGGAACTGGAAGGAACGGCATGAGTTTTTCGACCGTCGTCAGTTGCGCGACGCTGGCAGAGCATCTGAACGACCCAGACTGGCGCGTCTTCGATTGCCGCCACCTGCTCTCGGATGTCGGCTATGGCGAGAAGGTTTACAGCGAGGGACATCTGCCCGGCGCCTTCTTCCTGCACCTCGATCGCGACCTGTCCGGCCCGATGACCGGCCGGAACGGGCGCCATCCCTTGCCCGATCCGCATGCGCTGGCGCGCAAGCTCGGAGCGGCCGGCGTGTCGGCGGCGACACAGGTGGTGGTCTACGACGACGCGGGCGGGATGATGGCTGGACGCTTGTGGTGGTTGCTGCGCTGGATCGGACACGAGCGTGTTGCGCTGCTCGACGGCGGTTTCAATCAATGGGTCAAGGAAGGACGGGAACTCTCCCGCGAAGTGCCGCACTCGGCGCACGCGGATCTCGACGTGAATCTGCACGATTGGGTGGTGACGACCGACGATGTGCTAGCCAATCTCGATCGACAGGCGTTCTGTGTCGTCGATGCGCGTGGGCCGGACCGTTTTCGCGGGGAGAACGAGACGATCGATCCGGTCGGTGGTCACATTCCCGGCGCGCGCAATCGATTCTTCCGCGACAACCTCGATGCCGACGGCCGTTTCCGCCCGCCGGCCGAATTGCGCCGCGAGTTTCTCGCCTTGCTGGCCGGTTTCGAACCGCAGCAAGCGGTGATGCAGTGCGGTTCCGGTGTGACGGCGTGCCACAATCTGCTGGCGATGGAGATCGCCGGTTTGCACGGCGCACGGCTCTATGCCGGCTCCTGGAGCGAATGGTGCAGCGATCCGGCTCGGCCGGTGGCGCGTTAGCGCCTGATCAGGCCTGCGCGCCGAGCAGTAGCGTCATCACGCAGTCGGTCATCTGGTCGAGCGATAGGCCGCCGTCGGCGCGGTACCACTGCGGCGTCCAGTTGAGCATGCCGAAGAGCAGCAGGCGCACCGGTGCTTGGGCGCTTTTTAGTCGGCCTGACGCAGCCAGCTCGTCCAGCGTCTCCTGCCACGGCTTCTGGTAGCGATCGGTAATCGCCGCAATTTCCGCACGCGCCGCCGCGTCAAGTGAGCGCGACTCGAAGAGCAGCATCGGCGCCTCGCATTCCCCTTCGAGCAGGTTGCTGAGGTGCGTCCGGATCAGGATACGCAGCCGCTTCTCCGGTTCGTCGATCCCCTCGATGGCGGCCTGCAGGCGGCGATAGCCGGCTTCCAGCCCCTCGGCCATCGCCGCCTTGAGCAGATCCTGCTTGCTTCGGAAGTGATAGAACGGGCTACCGGACCGCATACCGACGGCGTTGGCGATGTCGCGTGTGGTGGTCGCTTCGAAGCCCTTCTCGACGAAGAGGTGTGCGGCGGCGCGCAACAGTTCCTCGCGCCGGCTGGCGTCGCTGGGTGGGGTCGAGTTGGGCGATCCCGGCTTGCGTCCGCGTCTCATGTTCAAAGGCTCGCCGCAAGGCGCGTGCCTTGGTCGATGGCCCGCTTGGCGTCGAGTTCGGAAGCGAGGTCGGCGCCGCCGATCAGGCTCACCGGGATGCCGGCAGCTTCCAGCGGTGCTTGCAGCTCACGTTGCGATTCCTGGCCGGCGCAGACGACGATGGTGTCGACCGGCAGCGTCCTCGCTGCGCCGTCGACGGTGATGTGCAGCCCCGCGTCGTCGATGCGCTCGTAGCTCACGCCAGCGATCATCTCCACGCCGCGTTTCTTGAGCAGCGTGCGGCGTATCCAGCCGGTCGTCTTGGCCAGTCCGTCGCCGACCTTCGACGACTTGCGCTGCAGCAGATAGACCTGGCGCGGCGAGGCCTCGCTGCGCGCCGTCTTGAGTCCGCCGCGGTGGGCATAGGTCGGGTCGATGCCCCATTCGTCGTTGAAGCGCTCAGCTTCGGTCTTCGCGTCGGCGTCATGCGCGTGTGTCAGGAATTCCCCGACGTCGAAGCCAATGCCGCCGGCGCCGATGATGGCGACCGACCTCCCGGCCGACTTGCGGCCTTCGACGATCTCAATGTAGGTCGCGACCTTGGCGCTCTCGATACCCGGAATCGGCGGTTTGCGCGGCACGATCCCGGTCGCCAGCACCACATGATCGAAGCCGCCGGCGCGCAACGCGTCCGCGTCGACGCGATGCTCAAGCTTGAGCATGACGCCACTCGTTTCGATGCGGCGGCGGAAGTAACGTAGCGTCTCGTTAAAGTCTTCCTTACCCGGAATGCGCTTGGCCAGATTGAACTGGCCACCGATGCGATCGGCCGCGTCGAACAGCGTCACGTCGTGGCCGCGTTCGGCGGCGGTCGTTGCACAAGCGAGGCCGGCCGGTCCGGCACCGACGACGGCGATCTTCTTGCGCATGGTTGTCCTGGTGATGGTCAGCTCGGTCTCGTGGCAGGCGCGTGGATTGACCAGGCAGGAGGTCAGCTTGCCGTTGAAGATGTGGTCGAGGCAGGCCTGATTGCAGGCGATGCAGGTATTGATCTCGTCGCCGCGATGGGCGGCGGCTTTGTTGCCGAATTCGGGGTCGGCGAGGAAGGGGCGGGCCATCGACACCATGTCGGCGCAACCGCTGGCCAGCACGTTCTCGGCGATCTCGGGCGTATTGATGCGGTTGGTGGTGACGAGCGGGATCTTCACCTCACCTTTCAGTCTCTGGGTGACCCAGGCGAAGGCGGCGTGCGGCACCATCGTGGCGATTGTCGGAATGCGCGCCTCGTGCCAGCCGATGCCGGTGTTGATGATCGTCGCACCAGCGGCTTCGATCGCCTTGGCGAGTTGGACGACTTCGTCCCAGGTGCTGCCGCCCTCGACGAGGTCGAGCATCGACAGGCGAAAGACGATGATGAAGTTTGCCCCGACCTTCTCGCGTGTCGCGCGCACGATCTCGACGGCAAAGCGGATGCGGTTTTCGAAGCTACCGCCCCATTCGTCGGTGCGGTGATTCGTCTGCGGCGCGATGAACTGGTTGATCAGGTAGCCCTCCGAGCCCATGATCTCGACGCCGTCGTAGCCCGCTTTTTGCGCCAGGCGCGCGCAACGCGCGTAGTCGCCGATCGTCTTGCGGATGCCCCAAGCCGTGAGCGCGCGCGGTTTGAAGCGGTTGATCGGCGCGCGCAGGCTTGACGGCGCGACGTTGAGCGGATGGTAGCCGTAGCGGCCGGTATGCAGGATCTGCAACGCAATCTTGCCGCCCGCCGCATGCACAGCGTCGGTGACGATCCTGTGCTTGGCGACCTGCCAGGGAAAACTCAGTTGCGAGCCGAAGTGATACACGCGCCCGGCCAGGTTCGGCGAGAAGCCACCGGTGACGATCAGGCCCACACCGCCGCGTGCGCGCTCGGCGTAGAACGCAGCCATCCGCTCGAAGCCGTTCTTCTCTTCCTCCAATCCGGTGTGCATCGAACCCATCAAGGTCCGGTTGCGCAAGGTCGTGAAGCCGAGGTCGAGTGGGGCGAGCAGGTGCGGATACGGCGTGGCGGCTGGATGGGTGGACATTCTGGCGAACTCCTTATGGTGAGTTTCAGAAAGCGGCGGGCGAGGTGCGGGCAGTGATTAAATTAAAGGCAATCAAACGCTTGATTAATTATTGGACGCAATCCCACTAAAAGGCAAGAAATTCACTGAGCTTCTTTTCAGGGAGAAACAAAGAAGCCGGAGCAGCATGACTGGTCCGGCTTCCGGTTTGATGCTTGGTGGAGGCTAAGCTGCGCTGATCGACTCCAGCGCGCCGCTCAGTGCGCGTTCAAAAATCGCTTCTTCGAGCAGGATCGTCGCGTTGCCGTCACGGATCTGGCGCACGAGCGCTTCCGGTGCGATCGAGATGGCCTTGGCCGAGCGGTGGTTGCTGAATAGCAGGATGCCGCGCTGCGGGCTGATCCAGTTGAGACGCTCGCGGTTCTTGTTGCCTTCTGCGTCGCAGAACTCCACCCAGTCGCCGCGCTTGAGTTCGTTGACCTGGCGGTAAATCTCGCGCTCGTCAGCACGCCAGATCGGGCCGGCGCCGACTAGCACCACCTCTTCGACCTCGATGCCGTTATCGACGCTGCGCGTGACCAGCAGATCGCCGTCGCCTTGCGGAGTGAACGACGGTGTCAAGTCCGGCGCCTTCTCCTGGGCTACGGCGATTGGAGTGTCCCCCTTGAGCGCGGCGGCATGAAACTTCATCAGTCCGTCGAAGAAAGCGCTGCGCCGCTCGGCTTGCGCGCTGATGCTGTCGAGCCCCTTGTTCAGCTGGGCCAGCAGCTTTGGCAACAGGCTTATCAGCTTGAGCCGGTCGGCCGGATTCTTTTTGGGCGCGATGCTCCAGGCCAGATCGGCCATGACGTCGCTCGCAGCTTTCCACTCGGCGTCATTGCCGCACCCCTTGACGGCGATGGTACGCAGTACGTCGATCCAGTGTTCGTCGAGGAAAGCATCGATCAATGGCGGCAAGGTATTCTGCGCGCGGAAGGTGCGAACTGTGCGTTGCGCACGCTCCAACGCTTCTGCTTCCAGCTCGCGTTGAATGACGACATTGGCCGCGGTCAGCGTGGTGTGGTCTTCCTCGCTCTCATTCTCGCTAACGAAGGTTTCGAGTTCGCTGAGCGCGGTGCCGAAGATCTCGACGTCGTTCTCGAACTCGCTCTGGATACGATCGACGAGCTCGCCGAGTTTGCGATAGAACGGGTCGGCCTCATCGACCGCGTTGCCCCAGCGAATGGCGACGCCGGACACGCCGCCGAGAAAGCGCCGTGTCGGATGCTGGCGGTCGGCAAAGAAGCCGGGATTCAGCATGGCCACTTTGAGCACCGGAATCTGCAGGCGGCTGAGCAGTGCCTTGATAGCAACCGGGACGTGGATGTCGTCGAAGATGAAATCGAAGAGCATGGCGACGATGTCGATCGTCACCGCTTCCAGGCCGCCTACCTGCTTCGCGCTGTCCGACTCGCGAACCATGCGCACCTGGTTGATGATCACGTTGCCTGAGTCGACGGCCGGTGCATGCTGCATTTCGTTCAGCGAAGACAGCAACAATTGGTTTACGACGGCTGGATCGATGGCTTGGCCGGCTTGCGGGTTGATCGGGTGGCTGCCTTGCGCGGTTTGAAGGGCGCCTGTCGGCAAGGGAGCCGTGCCGCCGCGCATCTGGGCGATGCGGTGCAACGCGTCGAGGATACCGTCGGCACTGACGGGGGATGTGGCCGCTGCGGCACCCACTGCCGTTCGCAGATCCGGCGCGCCTGTAGCGCTTGTGTTCGTTGATTCGACTGCGCTGGAACCGCGCCGGTAGGTTCGCTTGAGGTCGGGCAGGATGCCGCGTTCGATGAGGTAGGCATTGATCTGTTGGTAGACCTTGGGCAGGCCGGCGTGCAGATGGCGTTCAAGGCGACGCAGGAGCAACAGGCGAGATTGCGCGTCCGAGCCGATCGTGGCGCATGAATCGGACAAGGCGTTACAGACGATCTTGGGGGCCAGCGGATTGGCCGAGTCATCCTGCTCGTCGTATCCGAGCAGCGCGGCAACCCGGCGGTTCAGCGTGTAGAGTTCTTCGTCACAGGTCTCGGAAATCTGCGCGGCGAATTCGCGGATTACGATGTGTTCCGACAGATCCGAGTCATCGACCAGCTGCAGACCCTCGAAGTCCGGGATCTCGAGCGCTGCCGCCTGGCCTGCGGCCTTCGGGTTGTCCTGGTTCTGGCATTGCTCCGCAGCGGCGGAAAGCTCGCGGCGAAACGTCTCGACGAAATGCGGCCAATCCTTCTCGATGTCGGCGCGCAGATCGAGGTAGCGCGTTTGCAGCAGCCGTTCGCGCGTTGAATCGGCCAGGACGAAAAGCTCTTCGGAAATCGGCGCAGCGATGTCGCGCAACCAGTTGCACAGGCTGCTCACGAGCTGATCCCGGCATTCGCCGAGGATGCGATGCCCCGGGTTGCGGTCGCGCCCAAGCCCGCTGAGCGAGACGACGCGGTTCGATGTGAGACCTGAGGGCGATTGCGTCATGGCCTTGCCTTGAAGGTTTGTCTACGCCGAGCCGCATTGCGCTCACATTGGATGCGAACCTGCTGCAGTTGGAATCGGTGGCGGGCGGTCAGGTCAGGGAGAATCGACCGGAAAAACCGCTGGAGCGCGCGTGGCACATTTTGCACGATGAGGAGGAACATCTTAACCCCACATTCTGGTAATCCCGCTACCGTAGCCAGTTGGCTTTAGGCCGGTGAGTTTGCGTCGCCACCTTTCGAGGGCTTTGCCTTGTTTCAGAAACCGGATCCGTGCGATGGCCCGACGAATCTCTTGAGTTGCGGTGAAGTGGATCGCGAAAACGTGAAAAACTTCACGCTTTCAATACTATCCAAAAATGCGCGGAAATCAAGAAGAGGTGATGAGCGGTGGCGGCTGCGCCCCTGACGGCGAGCGGGTTCAAGCGCGTTTGTGGCGAAGCTGGGTGATCGCCCACTGGACGTGTTCTCGGACGAGCGGTGATTCGTGGTTGGCGCGCGATTCCAGCGCAGTAAACGTCGCGGCATCGGGGCAGCCGTTGCCCAGCGCCACGGCGATATTGCGCAGCCAGCGTTCGTGGCCGATGCGGCGAATCGGGCTGCCAGCGAGTCGCTCGAGAAAACCCGCCTCGGTCCAGGCAAAAAGCTCGACGAGCGAGATCGTGTCGAGTCCGTTCCGTACGGCGAAGTCCGGATCGCCGCTGCGGGCGAAGGAGTTCCACGGGCAGCAGAGCTGGCAGTCGTCGCAGCCGTAGATGCGATTGCCGATCGCCGGGCGAAGTTCGATCGGGATCGCTCCGGACAGTTCGATCGTCAGGTAAGAAATGCAAAGGCGGGCGTCGACTTCGTAGGGCTCGATGATGGCGCCGGTCGGGCAGGCGTCGATGCAGCGGCGGCAGCTTCCGCAGTGCGGCTTGATCGGCGCGTCCGGCGGCAACGGGAGGTTCGTATAGAGCTCGCCAAGGAAGTGCCACGAACCTTCGCGCGTGAGCGAGAGCGTGTGCTTGCCGCGCCAGGCGATTCCCGATTGACGTGCAAATTCGACCTCAAGCACCGGCGCGGAGTCGGAAAAGGCGCGGAAGGCGAAGTCGAACTCGGAATCTGCCTCCTGAATTGCAGTACCGATACGGTCAGCGAGCTTTTGCAGCCGTTGGCGAATCGTCTTGTGGTAGTCGCGGCCAAGCGCATAGCGCGAGATGTAGGCGAGGTTCGCGTCGGCGAGTACCCGCTCACTTTCCATTCCCGGTTGCCAGTACGGGAGGCGAGCCGAAATGATTGATCGCGTGCCGGGAACCAGCGCCTCTGGACTCGAGCGCAGGGCGGCGTGTTTGGCCATATAATCCATGCCGCCGTGTCGGCCGAGTGCCAGCCAGCGTTCGAGCCCGGGCGTCGCTTCCGACGCGTCGGCGCGGGCGATCCCGACACCGGAAAACCCCAGTTCGCCACCCCACCGCCTGATTCGTTCCGCCAGTGCAGAAAAGTCGATCATGCCTGACGCTGAAACCGCCGCGGTATCTGTATCGGAGTTCATCCCTTGCATACGTCCAATCATAGCCCCGTTTGCTCAAACGCCTCGCTTACTGTGGGCCTTGCCGATGAGGCGGCGACCAGCGCGTTCGGGCGGGAGCTGTCGCCGCTGCTGGCGCCCGGGATGGTGGTCTGGCTGGATGGCGATTTGGGCGCGGGGAAAACGACGCTGGTTCGCGCCGTGTTGCGCGCGTTCGGACATGCCGGTCCGGTGAAAAGCCCTACCTATACGCTGGTTGAAGTTTACGTTGTTTCGAGCATATACTTGTATCACTTTGATTTTTATCGATTCAATGAAGCAGAAGAGTTTGAGGATGCAGGGCTTGGAGAGTACTTTCGGGATGATTCGGTGTGTTTCGTCGAGTGGCCCGAAAAAGCGGCTGGTCATGTTCCGGAACCCGACCTCGAACTTGTTTTCCGGTTTGCTGCTGACGGACGAGAAGGCGCTGATTCCGGGCGTGTTCTCGAGTTGCATGCAAGGACAGAGACGGGGCTGCGATGCGTAAATGCGATCAAAAGCTGTCGATCACTCGCCGGGAACTGATACGGTTTGCCGGAGCCTCGTTATGCATACTGGTTGCGCCGGTGGGGCGCGCGGCAATCGGTCAGGGCAAGGGAATTGTCGCCGTCCGGGTCTGGCCTGCAGAGGACTACACGCGAGTCGCCATCGAGCATAGCGAGCGACTGAAGTTCACGCATTTCACGGTCAAGGATCCCGACCGACTGGTCGTTGATCTCGAAGGCGTCGAATTCAATGGCGTACTCGAGCAGCTCTCCAGCAAGATTGCTCCGGACGATCCCAACATCAAGCTGCTCCGTGCCGGTCGCTTCAAACCGGGCGTCGTGCGACTGGTGATGGAACTCAAGAACGAGGTCAAGCCGCAGGTCTTCGAGCTGGCTCCCGTCGGCCATTACGGGCATCGGCTGGTGCTAGACGTTTATCCGCTGGTGCCGCCCGATCCCATGCTCCAGCTGTTGGCCAAGCACGACGTGCTTGGCGACGATGTGCCAGTCGGCGTCGAACAAAAGCCGGATTCCGTGGCGAATGTCGGGGTCGAGCGCTCAAGCCAAGGCAAGGCGATCGTCGATCGATTGGTGACGATCACGCTTGACCCTGGCCATGGGGGTGAAGACCCCGGGGCGGTCGGTCGCGGTGGCAGTTACGAAAAGCACGTCACGCTCGCGGTCGCCAAACGCCTGAAGGCCAAGATCGACGCCGAACCGAACATGCGTGCGGTATTGACGCGCGATACCGACTACTTCGTCCCGCTACAGAAACGTGTCCAGAAGGCACGGCGCATCCAGTCCGACCTTTTCATATCCATCCACGCCGACGCGTTTATCCGGCCAGACGCCAACGGATCGTCGGTTTTTGCCTTGTCCGAGAGCGGGGCCTCAAGTTCGGCGGCGCGCTATCTGGCGCAGAAAGAAAACGAGGCTGACCTCGTAGGCGGCGTCAATCTCGACGTCAAGGATCCGATGCTGGCGCGTACGTTGCTCGACCTGTCGCAAACGGCAACGATCAGCGACAGCCTCAAGCTCGGCAAAGCCGTGCTCAACGAAATCGGCGGCATCAATCGCCTGCACAAGGAGAACGTCGAGCAAGCCGGCTTCGCCGTGCTCAAAGCGCCCGACATCCCTTCCATTCTCATCGAAACCGCGTTCATCTCGAATCCCGAAGAGGAGCGCCGCCTGAACGACGATGCGTATCAGGACAAGATGGCCGATGCCATCATCAGCGGCATCCGCAAGTACTTCGCAAAGAATCCGCCACTGGCCAAGTCGAAGCTGGCGCGGCTGGACTGACGAACATCGCACGACACAGAAAAATGGCCGGTTGAAGTCCGGCCATTTTTCATTTGAGCCCTTCAGGCAAAGCCTACGGAATCAGCTCGCGCCAAATCACTCGCCGGCCTTCGAAGAATCCAGCGGTACCGTATGTGGTCACGTTATCATCCCGCGTCGGCGTTGGGTTGTCCGAGGTGACCACGGAAACCTTTGGCTTCCCGCCGATATACATCACATTGATACCGACGATCGGTGCGTTATACCGACTTGAAACAATGTGTGTTTCGCTGGCGAAGCCGCCAGTTTCATAGTTGACGTAGTTCAGGTAGCCGTATCCTCCCGGTGAGCAGACCGTGTTTGAAGGGACTGTGCTCGCGAAGATCAGTATGCCTTGGACCAGTTGCATGTCGATGTTAACGCGTTCGCCGACGAACTCCTGATCCTCCTCGTCCTCGGGAATGCTGCCAAGATCGATATACCAGCCGCGACCGGTTGAGAAGTCGACCGAATTGTTGCTCCCGGTTCGCGTTGCTCCGTCCTCGGTCATCGTCTGCGCAACCATGTCATCGCGAATGTTCTCCAGTGTTTCGGTGACGTTGTTGTCCTTGATGGCGTAGACAGTTTGCACTGAAGTGTCAGTTAAGTCGGAGACTTCCAGATACTTGCCGGTGCCAACGAAGATAATGCGGTGTCCCTTGATCAGGCCTAGCGTCGGGGCCGTCGTCACGGGCTGCGCGTTGCCTTCTGCATCCTTCAATGCAGTCAGCTTGAACGCCGTTTCGTCATTGATGTTGAAGCGCCACAAGTTTCCGAGGAGGTCGCCCCCGTAGACGTAGCCGGCTGTGTTGTTGATGCCACCGTAGTCGTTCCAGGCCGAAATCTTGGCCAGGCCGCTGGGCGTTGTCGAGTTGCCGACCGTGGTGTCGATTTCACTGATCTTTTCCCCCGTCGCGGCGTTCACGACATAGAGGTAGCCTTTGCCGTCGCCCGGGCTGGTGTTGTTGTATCCCGAAGTCAGGAGCGCGACCCACGTGCCGTTTTCTTTCTTGGTGATGACCGGCCGGCCGTAGCTGAATCCAAGATTGGAGAAGCCGGTCGTCGCCGAGCTGATTTGCCAGAGCAGGCTTGGCGACGCCGGGTCGGTGATGTCCAGTGCGTAAAAACTACGCCCGCCGCCATTGAGTCCACCGACCAGAATCGTCTTCCAGACCGGGGCATCACCGCCGCCTGCTACACACGCCTCATCGCACGTGCAGTGCGTAGTGCAGATGTCCGTGATCGTCGGGCTGCCGTTAACAAAATTGGCGTGCCCGGTCGCGTAGTTCTTGTCGGCGAGTTTCCAGAGGTTGGGGATGACGGCCGTCGGCACAAAGGCCCAGCGCTCGGCGCCATTTTCGGCTGCAAACGCATGCAGCATGCCATCGTTGGTGCCCATATAAACGGTTCCGGCGCGAGAGGCCTCGCTCGCCTTGAAGGCGCTGTAGCCGGGGTCGGCGTAGTGGAAAACCGGCTTGCTGATGTAGAACGGTTGCGACTCCAGGGCGTCGCCGAGGGTAGCCTCACGGAATCGGTAGAGCCGATTCGATGCGCTGTTGCTGCCTCGCTCTTCGTAGCCGGTTTGTCCGCGCAGGAAGTTGACCAGGTTCGCGCCAGCGGCAGCGTCCTGCTGAGTTTCGGTCAATACGGACCACTGGCTCAAACCAGTGCCTGTAAAGTAGTCGGCGTAGTCCGCGCTCAAATTGTCCCAGGAGAAGCTGGTGAGTTCGCCGTCGCCGTTTGCCATGTAGATTGTGCGCGTGTCACTGGTCGCGCCGACTTTCGATGGCATGGTGCCGGTGCACTCGACCGGAATCTCGACCTTGCACTCCGTGCCTTCCAGGATGCCCGGCGAGGGGCAGCTGGCTGCGTTGGCGTCGGGCGTCACGCAGAAATTGACAACGCTTGAGTCGACGGTCTCGGCGACGACGCTGCTCGGCGATACGCACGTTGATGCGCTGATGTTCTCCACGCACCAGCTGGCCGATTCGCTCACTTCGCCGGTCGCAACGTTGATCGTCCGCGCTTCCAGGTTGCCCGTCCATTTGACCGTGCTGTAACTTGCGACGTAGGCGAAGTTGTTCCCTGCCACCGGGTTGAGCGTGCTGGTTGCCGCGGCTGAAGCTGCACCGATCTTGGAGCCGATTTCCGAAAGCGCTGCGTTCAGGCCGGTCGCCAGTTGCGCCGGATCCTTGGCGCTGAAATAGGTGCCGCGTCCATTGACCGCCGCGTGCCAGAGGTCATCGACGGCCGTCTCGCTGTCGGACGCGGGGACTGGCCAGTTGACCGTGCTGTCGGTCAGCGGATTGTTGTAACCGTTGAGGAGCCGGTAGTAATCCAGTCCGCTGCCGGTCGGGGCCGGGTAAATGACTGGCGGTACGTCGTCCGGTTTGTCCTTTAGGATGCTCTTGTAATCACTGGTGTAGGTAATCGTGCCATCGACCCCCAAACCGAGCGTAAAGCTGGTCATGTGCTGCTTCAAGTTTGTGTCGGTAGTGCTCACGAAGACGTTGTTCTCGCAAACGTCGACGCCCATCGAGCCCGTGCAGTTTTCCAGGCCGCTGGCGCGCAAATCCGTGTCGTAGTAGTACTTGGCGATGTCGGCGAGCGTTCCGGTCGCCGAGTTGCCCTCGAACATCGGGCGCGGCGATTCATCTTCGTCGCTGTCCAGGTTGCCCATCGCGTTGCCGGCGAGGTCGATGCCGCCTGAGCCGTTCCAATAGCCGTCGGTCGTCAGCAGGGTAAAGTTCTGCTGGCAGGAGTATTGGACCGGGTCGATGGTACTGCCCGAAGTGGAACCCGCTTGCGATATCTCCTTGCCGGCGTAGATCCGGCCGACCGTTGCCAGGGCCTGGCGTAGTGGCGTTCCGCAACCCGCAGCGGTGGAATTCAGCAACTTGGTGTACCAGGTCGTCTTCTGGCCGATGGGCGTTACGCCGCCGGATACGTTGCTGATATTGCTTGAACCGGCGGTGCCAGTGACGACGATGTTGCCGTTGGCGGTTGCGCCGGCTTCGGCAGTGGATCGAATCCGGATGTACGTGGAAGAATAGACCTCTGCGGTGTACTCGGGTGTGGAGTCGAATTCATTAATCTTCGCGGCAACTTGAGTTGCGAGATCGGTTCTGCTGCTTGCTTCTGTGACCGATGATCCGAGGATTTCGACGCCATTGACTTTGATGCTTGTGATCGTCCTGGGGCCGCCATCTCCGACTCCGAAAGAACCCTGCGCGGCGACGCCCGGGGTGATGATTTCGGCGTTGCTGAACGAGGCGACCGGCACATAGTCGCCTTTGCAGATGTTGATGAAGCCGACCCGATAGTTTGCGCCGACCGGCTTGAAGGCGAGGCTGACCGCGCTCTTCATCGCCTGCATGCGGGTGCGGTAGTAGGCATACCAGTTGGCGTAGTTGGTGATCTCTTCCTCGTAAGTGCAGGTGTCGCCTTCGCAGTCGGTGCGTGAGGTCGCCTTCGGGTAGCTTGGCGTAGTTGACACAATGTCGGTTCGGAAAAAGCTGTATGGTGCCGTGGTGAACCCAGTGATGCCACCTCGGACGTCGGTGCCTGATTGCATAGTAAGGGTCGTCCCGCTGCTGGTATAGGTGACGTTCCCGTTCGCGTTCGCTCCGTCTGCAAGTGTCGACGTAAGGTTAATTTTAGTGCTGTCACCGCCGTCAATTACGGCGGTGTATTCCGGGCTTGAGTTGTATGTATTTATTTGCGTCACGAGCAGCGCAGCAAACCCGGCGGCATCTTCGGAGTTTCCCCAACTGACCGAGGCGCCAAGAATTTCGACGCCGTTGACTTTTATACTGCTGAACGTTTTGTTTCTTGATGTGCCGCCAACCTTTATGTAGCCGGTCGCGGCCACGGCGGTAACGTTGACACCCGGGTAGCGCGGATACTTGTAGGTGCTCGTCTTGGTCGATTGGCACAAAGTGAGCGCCGTATCGCTGCAATAGCGCGCCTTGGCGGGGTGGACGTACTCGCCGGTCGGCACGGAGGATGCGGTGCATTCGCGCAGGTCGGCCCCCTTGCAATACTCGGTGACCACGACACTGTAGTAGTACGGCGCACCAAACACGCCCAGGACATCCTTGTTGGCCACCGTGCCGTTGTCGTCACGACCGTACTTGAATTCGCTATCCGGATAAAGGTAGTCCGAATTCTTTCGACAAACCGCGTCGTCTGACAACTCGGCGTTGGTCGGGTTGTTGATCTTGCACCAGACGCGATCCGGGATTTGCGTGGTGATGTCGATCGTGGTGCCCGCGGTTCCGAGCTGCGTCTTGTTGTGCTTGTTGTAGCCGTCGAGCAGCACCTGTGTCGGGTCGGTCTGGCTGGGCTTGCTGCTGCCGTCGGCGTTGACGCCGGGGATGTAGCGGATCTCCGGGTTGTAGTACTGGCTGTTGATCGCGCTCGTGGTATAGGGAACATCGCCGATCACGCACATGTCCATCGAGGCGAGGGCCGGGTTGATCAGGCCGTCGTCATCGGCGCTGTCCTTGCAGTTCTTCTGCAAGGTCGAGGGGCCTTGCCAGCCGCCGTTTGCGGTCCACGGTGCGTCCTTGATGTTGTAGTTCATGATCCAGTCGGGCGTGTTCTCGTAGCCCATGCTGCCCGAGTTGTCCATCACGAACATCAGGTTCGGCTTGACCGTCGTTGTCGTCGCGTTGGCGAGCGGCGCTGTCGCCAGGTTGACGCTGGCGGATTGAACCGTTGCGCTGAACGAGAGTGCCATGGTCAGCGTTGCGATCGCGAGGGTGTTTGCATGTCGTTTCATGATGGCCTCACTGAATCAGTGAACGATGGATTGAATGTAGCTGACGGTGTTCTTGGCTCCGTCGACGCGTACGGTGACGCGGTACAACGGAGATTGCCCCCCCTGCGGGCAGCCTGGGCCGTTGCATATGTCGGAAGGGAGTGGAACGCTCATGCCGTTGTTGTTGGTGGCTGCGGCGCTGAACAGGCAGTTATCCGTTCTCGGCAGCTGTTCTGCAGTGCGGCACATGCGCTGGATGATGTAGCGATAGCTGTTCCCGCTGTCGTCGGTCACTGCGTCGGAGCTGGTCTCGTCAGTCCAGCTTGCTGCGGCGGTCAGCGCGAGGGCCGGATCGATGTTGGTGTAGTAGCCGGTGGTTGCGCTGTCCTGGTTGAACGGGTGGGTCGGTTCCATGAAAACGTTTGTTCCGGCGTTCGCCGTTTCGATGGCGTCCAGCGCGGCGATCGCGTCACCGACGCCAATGTCTCCTGACGAGGTGGTCGATTGGCGGAACGCAAGGTTTCCTGATATCAGCGTCGTCGTATCGACAGAGCGGACAAGGGCGACGGCGGCGAGCGCCATCGCGACCATGGCGATCAAGGCGACAAACAGCACCATCCCGCGCTGGCGGTTCGGTGGAGCCAAGTTGAGTGTGATGCGTGCCGAGGTGGTCTGGGCGGTCATAGCTGTTCTCTGGACCAGATGGTGTTGCGGAGCGGGATGATCGTTTCAAAGACGCGGTAGCGGTAATGATTCCAATCTGCTTGAGCACTGAGATCAACGGTCGGGGCCGGGTTGTCATCCGATCCGGCCCAGGCGCAAACGCCTGTGGGCGCTGGGTCGGTGGTCGAACTGCACGCGGTGCTCACAACATCCCGCTCCCAAAGGCTGTTGCGCGCAATAACCGCGATGCGGATGGCCTTGATGCGATTTCTGTCGGCCACGGTGGGGGCCACCCAATCGTCCTCGGCGTTGACCCAGGATGCGACCTGGTTGTCGCTTGCAGTGTTCGAGATCCCGTATTGCGCTTGCATGTTGACGATGCCGGCAATCGTCGGTTCTCCGTCAGGTTCTCCGTTAGGTTCTCCGTTAACTTCCAGATTGCCGCTGTCAACCGCGAAGGTGAGGCGGTTCCATGTGCCGAGGCAGGCCAGCGAGGCGCCCGCACCGAGGCCTGCCGCCGTGATCGTTCCGGCCGTATCGAGCACGACATTCGTGGTGTCGGGCGGGGTGCTGGCCACCGGCGGGTTGTCGATGTCGGTCGGCCCGGTGACGCGGGCTGCCGCGCATAGCGGGCCGTCATAGATGAGGGCGACATCGCCCACGGCGCAGCCGAGATTGTTGTTGAGGGTCAGGGTCGAGCCGGTGATTGCGTTGATGGTGCTCGGCGCGCCGGCGGTCGGGCTGGTTCCGTACACAACGCTGAGCAGGTCCGATGTGCCGCCGTCGGTGATGAACACGGGGGCGACGCTGATCGCGATTGCGTCGGTGCCCGGGTCGTTGTCATGATCGATCATCGGTTGCGGGTTGCAGTTCAGCGGCGTGCCGAGGACCGGCAGCAGCCCGTACCCCGCCATCTGGACGTCCCGCGAGATCGAGTAAAGGGCGACGGCCCCGTTGGTTTGTGCGTCAGCGCTGCCGCTGGTGGTCCGCTTTTGCCCTTCGAAACTAGTAAATACCTGCATGATGACCAGCGTTGTCAGGAGACCGATGACCAGTCCCACCATGATTTCGACGAGACCAAAACCCGCTTGCGCCTCACCGCGACCCGACATTGATGTTGTGAGCAATGGCATGTTCAGCCTCCAACGATATTTACGGTCGTGGTGAAGGCTCGTGCCGGTTCGCCCGGTTGCTGCCAGCGTACGGTCACGGTGTAGATGCCGGCCGAGATCGGGGCGACGGTGCGGGTGCCGTTGGGCAGGCGTTCGGAAATGTCGGTGTCTTCTTCCTCGTAGTCGTCGAGATTGGCGGTGTCGGCCCACATCTGGCCGATTCTTTGTTGCGCAATGAAGCTGGCTTCGGAGCGATACTTCGAATCCGATGTGTTCTTGATCATCGTCGCCTGGAGGCCAACGATGCCGAGAACACCGAGGGAGAAAATCAGCACGGCGATGAGCGATTCGAGCAGGACGACGCCTTGCTCGAATCGGCCCGCCGGCGGGAGTGAACATTTCGCGATGACTGTATTCATGGTCTTCGTCCTGATCATTCGGGGCAATGGCGCGGGTCGTCTTCTTCAATGGCGGGATTCGGGTCGCACATGCGGGCTATTCCCCCCGCGCCGATAATGATGTTCAAGTTCCGGCTGTCGTCTTCCTCGAGCGCAGACGAGTCGACCGCGATCTCGTCGATCGGTACGCTGCCATCGGTGTTGGCAATCCGGACGCCGAGATTGTTGAAAGTGAGTGTTGTCGGGGCAGTCGCTGGCGGAATCGGCGCCGGGCTGATGGTGATGGTGACGCTCGCAGGAATCTCCGAGCGAGGCCGGGATTCAATGACCTGATCCAGTGCGGTGTCGGTGACCGTCCAGAAATTATCGCCGCTCACGGTGAAGGTGACCGTGACGTTGCGAGTGACGGCTTCGGCGCGTGCGCGCTGGATGCCATTCAGCAGCGATTCGGTGGCGCTGCGGATGTGCGTGTTCTGAATCCACTGCGAGAAACTCGGCATGGCGGCAGCCATGGCAATCGCGAGAATCACGACGCTGATCATCAATTCGACCAGCGAGAAGCCTCTTGCCGTGCAGCAGATGTGCGCGCGCGGCGCGCTTGCGCGGCGCCTGCCGACGGCTAGCATGAGCCGCCCTTTCTCGTGATCCAGCAGGTATCGTTATCTGCCCAGCCGCTGGCTTCCAGATCATCGGAAACCTCACTGCGGCGAACCAGGGCCGCTCCGGCCGGTTGTGCGATTGTAAATGTGAATCCTGCCATTGGACCTTTCCCGTTGGCGGTCAGCGTAAAGCTGTCGTCGTCCTCTGACCCATCGCAGGTGAAGTCGAAGAAATTGCTGGTGCCCGTATCGTTGTCGCAGTCGGGCGCCCCTGCGTAGGTACGGTTGTCCTGGAAGAACTGTTCGAGGCGTACGCGTTTTGCGGCGAGCCCCGAGGTGGCGTCGGGAATACGGGAGCGGGTAACGTAGTCCGAGTACTGCGGTATCGCGATGGCGGCCAACAGAGCGATGATTGCGATAACCACCATGAGTTCTATGAGCGTGAATCCCTTTTGTTCTTTCATCGGTTGCCTCTGAAGTGATCTTGAATGTGCACCGTCCATCGGCTCACGTGAATCCGTGAATACCGCTCCGATGGCGTTTCGGCATAGAATGCGGCTTCCTGTCCAAGCCCATCATAGCGCGCCGCATCCGGCAGTAAACTTCTCGCGACATACGGTCCGTTATTCTGCATGAATGGTTGTTTTTCGCCTCCGGTTGCCTCCGTGACCTTGCCGAAGCAACGCCCATTTCTACCACTGCTGGTTGCGCTTTCCTGCTCTCTTCTGCTGCACGCGATTGCCGTAATTGTCGTGGAGAGGCTGCTTCAGCGCTCGTTTGTCGCGTCGGGGCATCTTCTGCATTCGACACTGGCGGCGAATCTGAAGGGCGCCGCACGGCCAGAGGAGGTGCGAGCTGTCGCGATCGATGAGGCGGTAGTCAATGCAGTTCCGACCGATTCCGGTGAGCGTGTCTCGATTCAGGATGATGCTGTGGTCGAACCCGTCCGGGTGAGCCAATCCGCTGCGGCGGGGCGCGCGGATGATCAGGTTTTCGTTCAATCGAGCTTGTTGAGCGTGAGCCCGAATGCACTGGGCGAGGTTTCCATCGACGAATCGCAGATAACCGAGCACAAGGCGTTCGGGCGGATCGTCATGGTTCTCTGGATCAGCAAGGTGGGCGAGGTGGTCAATGTCGACGTGGAATCCTCGGATTATGCGGAGTCAACGACCGATCGGATCAGGGATGGGTTCCGGCGACTGCGGTTTTCACCCGGGATGGTTGGCGCAACGCCCGTTAACGCGACCATGAGGATCGAGGTGACCTACGATCACGTCTTTGAGCCGGTGAAAAAGCGCGATTCCCGGTGAGATCCGGACGTTTCGGATCAGTTTTGGTGGTGCATTCGAGCTACTGGGCTGCTGCGGTGCTTGCTGCGGGCGGTGCGAGTTCCTTTGGCAACGGGAAGACGACCTGCTCCTCAATCCCTTCGAGTACTTCGGCCGATGTGGCACCCAGGGACTTTAGTCGGGAGATAACTCGCTCCACCAGGACTTCCGGGGCCGATGCGCCAGCGGTGATGCCGACGGTTCGGATGTGCTTCATCCAGTTGGGGTCGATGTCATCCGGGCCATCAATGAGGAACGCTTGGACCCCCATCTTTTGTGCGACTTCGCGCAGCCGGTTCGAGTTTGAGCTGGTGCTGGATCCGACGACCAGGACGACGTCGCAGCGCTTTGCCAAGGCCTTGACGGCGTCCTGCCGGTTCTGGGTGGCATAGCAAATGTCATCTCGCTTGGGGCCGGTAATCCCCGGGAAACGGTCTTTTAGGGCGCTCAGTACTTGCTCTGCGTCGTCCACTGAAAGTGTCGTTTGCGTAACGTATGAAAGCGCGAGGCTGTCGGCCAGTCGGACCTTCTCAATGTCGTGTTCGGTTTCGACGAGATGCATGCCGGAGGGCGTTTGCCCCATCGTTCCCTCGACCTCCGGGTGTCCTTTGTGTCCGATCATGATCACCTCCCTGCCTTCCTTGCGCATGCGTGCGACCTGGAGGTGTACTTTTGTCACCAGGGGGCACGTGGCGTCGAAGACCTTGAGGCCGCGCGCGTCGGCTTCCGCACGCACGGCCTTGGAGACTCCGTGGGCGCTGAAGATAACGGTTCCGCCCTTGGGTACGTCGGCAAGATCATCGACGAAAACGGCGCCCTTGGCGCGCAGGTCGTCACAGACGAACTTGTTGTGCACAACCTCATGGCGGACATAGATCGGCGCGCCGAATTTTTCGATGGCGCGTTCGACGATGGCGATGGCGCGTTCGACGCCGGCGCAGAAGCCGCGCGGGTTGGCTAGAATGATTTGCATTGAGGTTCCGTGCTAGTAGTCAGTCAACTTGAACAAAAAGGATAGCCACGTCATTCCGGCGAAAGCGACCGAAGTAAGTGCAGAGCCCCGAATCTGACTGAAGGGAATGCAGGGCCATCGGCGCACCACTGGCTCTGCATTCCCTTTGGTCGGATTCCGGGTCAAGCCCGGAATGACGGATTCTGTAAGGTCGTTTTGATTCATCGTGACTGCCTACTAGTCACAGTCGATGTGGGCGCCGAAGTCGCGCGAGAGTGGGAATCGACCGCTTAGCGGTGCGAAGGTTTCGTGACCAGTTGATCCCACACCAGCAGGATGGCGCCGAGCGTGATCGCCGAATCGGCAACGTTGAATGCCGGCCAGTAAAAGCCGGCGACGTGCCACTGGACGAAGTCGACGACGGCGCCGAAGCGAATACGGTCGACGACGTTGCCGAGCGCGCCGCCGAGTACCAGGGTGAGCGCGAGCGAGAGGCGGAACTCGCTGCTGTGCTTGCGCAGCAGCGCGACGATCCAGCCCGAGACGCCGAGCGCCAGCGCGGTGAAGAACCAGCGCTGCCAGCCGCCGGCGTCGGAGAGAAAGCTGAACGCCGCGCCGGGGTTGAAGGTGAGTACCCAGTTCCAGAACGGCGCGACGTAACGTGATTCGCCCGGTTGCATCGTCCCGAGGACGATCCACTTGCTGATCTGGTCGAAGAGGATGATCAGCCCGGCCAGGATCAGCCAAGGCTTGATGTTACGCGCAGGCACGTGCTTCGCCCTCGCCGTGCAGATTGCTCACGCAGCGGCCGCAGAGCTCGGGGTGTTCGGCGTTGGCGCCGACGTCTTCCCGCACATGCCAGCAGCGCTCGCACTTGGCATGCGCCAGCGCGGCACATTCGAGCTTCTCTTCGGTAGCGCGGATCAGCGTCGTCTTCGAACAGATGAAGACGAAGCGCAGGTCGTCGCCGAGCGCGGACAGGATCTCGTACTTTTCGCCGTCAGTGTGGATGCGCACTTCGGCTTGCAGCGAGGAGCCGATCTGCCCGGCCGAGCGGACTTCTTCTAGGGCGCGCATGACGTCGGCGCGATAGCCGCGAATCTTGTTCCACTTGTCGAGCGACGGTGCTTCGTCGCTGAGTGCGGGGAGCGCTTGCCAAGTCTCGAGCATGATCGAAGCGCCGGTGCCGCCAAACACCTGCCAGACTTCTTCGGCGGTGAACGTCAGGATCGGTGCCATCAGTTTGACGAGCGTCTGCGTGATGTGCCACAGCGCGCTTTGCGCCGAGCGGCGGGCCTTCGAGCTGGCTGCAGTCGTATACAGACGGTCCTTGAGGATGTCGAGGTAGAAGCCGCCAAGGTCTTCGGAGCAGAAAGTCTGCAGCGACTGGACGACGCGGTGGAACTCGTACTTGCCGTAGTCTTCCTCGCACTGTGTCTGCAGCTGGCGCGTCATGGCCAGCGCGTAGCGGTCGATTTCCAGCCACTGATCGAACGGCAGCATGTCCTTCGCGGCATCGAAGTCGGACGTGTTGGCGAGCAGGAAGCGCAGCGTGTTGCGGATGCGGCGGTAGGCTTCGACGACGCGCTTGAGGATTTCGTCCGAGATCGACAGTTCGCCAGAGTAGTCGGTGGCGGCCGCCCATAGGCGCAGGATGTCGGCACCCAGCGTGTCGGAGATCTTCTGCGGGGCGATGACATTGCCCATCGACTTGGACATCTTGCGGCCCTTGCCGTCAACGACAAAGCCGTGCGTGAGCAGCGCCTTGTAGGGTGCGCGGCCGTCGATCGCACAGCCGGTCAGCAGCGACGACTGGAACCATCCGCGGTGCTGGTCCGAGCCTTCGAGGTAAAGATCGGCGGGGTAGGCGAGCTCTTCTGCATGCGAGCCGCGCATCACCGAGAGGTGGGTGACGCCGGAATCGAACCAGACGTCGAGCGTGTCCTTCATCTTGCGGTACTGGTCGGCTTCGTCACCCAGCAGTTCCTTGGCGTCCATCGAGAACCAGGCTTCGATGCCAGCCTTCTCGACGCGCAGCGCGACTTCCTCGATGAGTTCCGCCGTACGCGGATGCAGCGCGCCGGTTTCCTTGTGCAGGAAGAAGGGGATCGGTACGCCCCAGTTGCGCTGGCGCGAGACGCACCAGTCCGGGCGGGTCTTCATCATCGCTTCGAGACGGGCGCGGCCCCAGGCCGGGAAGAACTGCGTCTCATCAACGGCACGTTCGGCAATCCAGCGCAGCGTGGCGGCGTCTTCCTTGTCCTTGTGGTCCATGCCGATGAACCATTGCGTCGTGGCGCGGAAGATGATCGGCGTCTTGTGCCGCCAGCAGTGCGGGTAGCTGTGCTGGATCTTTTCGACCTTGAGCAGGCGGCCGCGCGCTTCGAGTTCCTGCAGCACCAGCGGGTTGGCTTCCCAGACCGTCTTGCCGGCGAGCGGCGCGACCGACATGGCCGGTGTGCTGGCGACGAACTTGCCGTCGTTGTCGACCGGGTTGGTGACTGGCAGGCCATAGGTTTTGCCGATGATGTAGTCGTCGGCGCCGTGCGCGGGTGCGGTATGCACAAGGCCGGTACCGGCTTCGAGCGTGACGTGCGTGCCGCAGATGATGGCGACGTCGCGCTCCTGGAACGGGTGCTTGAGCAGCATGTGTTCGAGATCGCTGCCCTTGGCCGAGCCGACGACGGTGCCTTCGAGTTCGTAGCGCTTGAGGCAGGCTTCGGCGAGTTCGCGCACCAGGATCAGTGCACCCTTCGGCGTCTCGATCAGGTCGTAGGTGAAGTCCGGATGTGCGCTGACTGCTTCGTTGGCGGGCAGCGTCCACGGCGTGGTCGTCCAGATGACGGCAAAGGCCGGGCCGCGCAGATGCGTGAGGCCAAAGGCCTTGGCGACCTTCTCGGCGTGGTTCGGGTGGACTTCGAAAGCGACGTCGATCGCCGGCGAGGTCTTGTCCTCGTATTCGACCTCGGCTTCGGCCAGCGCCGAGCCGCAATCGAGGCACCAATTGACCGGCTTCAAGCCTTGGTAGAGATAGCCCTTGTCGAGGATTTTGCCTAGTGCGCGGATTTCGTCGGCTTCTGTCTTGTAGGCCAGCGTGAGATACGGATTGTCCCACTCGCCGAGCACGCCGAGGCGGATGAAGTCCTTTTTCTGGCGTTCTACCTGTTCGTTGGCGAAGGCGCGACAGAGTTCGCGCACCTTGTCGGCGGCGATGTGCTTGCCGTGCAGCTTTTCGATCTGGTGCTCGATCGGCAGGCCATGGCAGTCCCATCCCGGCACGTAAGGCGCGTCGAAGCCGGCGAGCGTCTTCGAGCGGATGATGATGTCCTTGAGGATCTTGTTGACCGCGTGGCCGATATGGATGTCGCCGTTGGCGTAGGGCGGGCCGTCGTGCAGGACGAAACGCGGGCGGCCCTTGCAGGCTTCGCGAATCTGCTCGTAGAGCTTTTTCTCCTGCCATTCCGCAACCCACTTCGGTTCGCGCTTGGCGAGGTCTCCACGCATCGGGAAAGGCGTATCGGTGAGGTTCAGCGTGTTTTTGTAGTCAGCCATGGTGGTCGCTCATTACTTGAAATGGTTCTTGGCGGATTCGGCGTCGAGGGCAATCTGTGCCTTCAACGCATCGAGATTTGGAAAACGCGCCTCGTCACGAATCTTGTGCACGAAGCGTACATTGAGATGGGCACCGTAGATGTCGCGCGCAAAGTCGAACAGGTGGACTTCAAGGAGCGGACGTGCCACCTGGTTGGCGCTCGGCCTGATGCCAAGATTTGCGACGCCCCGATGCGGGCCGTCAGGCAAGCCGTGTACTTCGACGGCAAAGACGCCGGTGAGCGGCGGCTTGTCGTGCTTGATGCGGATGTTGGCGGTGGCAAAACCGAGCTGCCGTCCCATCTTCTCGCCATGCACCACGCGGCCGTCGATTGAGTAGGAACGTCCAAGCAGGTGCGCCGCGTGCTCCATGCGTCCGGCCGCGAGCGCGTTGCGTACGGCAGAACTCGAGGCGCGTTCGCCGTTGAGCGTGACGCTACCCATCGCATCGACGCGGAAACCGAAGTGTCGGCCGCTCTGCTGCAGCAGTGCGAAGTCGCCGCGACGATCCGCACCAAAGCAGAAGTCGTCGCCGATGATCAGGTGCTTTACGCGCAGGCAACCGACCAGGATGCGTTCGATGAACTCCTCGGCCGAGAGGGCGGAAAAACGTTTGTTGAAATGCCCGACATAGGCTGCCTCAACGCCTTCATCGGCGATCATTTCGAGCTTTTCGCGCAGCGTGGAGAGCCGTGCCGGTGCCGACTCGCGCGCGAAATACTCGCGTGGATGCGGCTCAAAGGTCAGGACGGTCGGCAGGAGCTTCTCGGCGTTCGCAGCCTCCATCAATCGCTTGAGTAGCGCACGGTGGCCCAGATGGACACCATCGAAATTGCCGATGGTCAGCACGGTAGCGCCGGGCGAAACGTGAGAAAAGCCGCGATAGACAAGCATCAGGAGATAAGGAGCGAAGCGAGGGCGAAAAGCCAGAATTATAACGGCTTACCCTTGCCCATTGCGCGGCGGATGGGCTGTTCGGTAATCGCCCGATCGCTGTGCCGCCGACTGAATCCGGCGTTCAGGGAACTGACATATACTCTTCTGCGTCTGAACTGCGCCGTTCAGGCGAATGCCAATAACTACAGAAGAATTGCAGAAAAATGCGAGCGAGGGGATGAGTCAGGAGCGTTGCTATCACTGTGGGCAGATCATTCCGCCTGACGTAGACCTGACGGTTGCCATCGAAGCTTCGCCGCGAGCCATGTGCTGCATCGGCTGTCAGGCTGTTGCACAGGCGATCGTCGACAACGGGCTGGCCGACTACTACCGTAACCGTGATGCCTTGCCCGAGACGGCGCGTGAAGCGGTGCCGGCGATCCTCGACGGGTTGAAACTCTACGATCACGCGGATTTCCAGAAGAGTTTCGTGCGCATGCTCGGCGAGCACGAGCGTGAAGCTTCGCTGATCATCGAAGGCATTACCTGCGCGGCGTGCATCTGGCTGAACGAGCGCCATGTGGCGCAACTGCCGGGCGTGACCGGCGTCGAGATCAACTTCGCCACGCGGCGCGCGCGCGTTCGCTGGGACGCGCAGCGCATCCAGTTGTCCGACATTCTGGCGGCGATTGTCGCCATCGGCTACAACGCCCACCCATACGATGCGGCGAAGAACGAGGAACTTGCGAAAAAGGAGCGTAGTCGAGCGCTCTGGCGGGTGTTTGTCGCCGGTTTCGGCATGATGCAGGTGATGATGTACGCGATTCCCGCCTATGTTGCCGGCGACGGCGATATGACGCCGGATGTCGAACTGCTGCTGCGCTGGGCGAGTTTCGTGCTGACGGTGCCGGTCGTCTTTTATTCGGCGCTGCCGTTTTTTCGCGGGGCGTTGCGTGACTTCCGGCTGCGTCGGGTGGGGATGGACGTGCCGGTCGCCATCGGCGTGGGCGCAGCTTTTGCCGCAAGCGTGTGGGCGACGCTGACGGCGTCGGGCGAGGTCTACTTCGATTCGGTGACCATGTTCGTCTTTTTCCTGCTCGGCGGACGCTTCCTGGAGATGACCGCGCGCCAGCGGGCAGTCAGCGTCACCGAGGCGCTGGCAAAGCTGATGCCGGCGTTCGCCACACGTGTCGGCGGCTTTCCCTGCGATCGTGCCGCAGAGCAGGTGATTGCGGCCGAGTTGCAGGCCGGCGACGTTGTGCTCGTCAAGCCGGGTGAAACCATCCCCGCGGATGGCCGTGTCGTCGAAGGCGCCAGTTCGGCGAACGAGTCCCTGCTCACCGGCGAGAGCTTGCCCGTACCCAAATCGCCCGGCGCGCCGGTGATCGGCGGTGCGGTCAATATTGAAAGCCCGATCTTCGTCAAGGTCGAACAGGTTGGTGAGGCGACTCGGCTGTCCGCGATCGTTCGCCTGATGGAGCGTGCCGCCATGGAGAAGCCGCAGATCGTCGAGACGGCTGACCGCATCGCCAGCCGTTTTCTCCTCGTCCTGCTCTTCGTTGCAGCCGTTGTGGCGGTTGTCTGGTACTTCGTCGATCCGGCCAAGGCGCTGTGGATCACAGTATCGGTGCTCGTCGTGACCTGCCCGTGCGCACTCTCGCTGGCGACGCCGGTGGCGCTCACGGTGGCCAGCGGCGCGATGGCGCGCGCCGGATTGCTGGTGACGCGTAGTCACGCCATCGAAACGCTTTCGCGCGCGACGCATTTTGTCTTCGACAAGACGGGAACGCTGACGACCGGCCGGATGCGGCTACTCGATGTGCTGCCATTGGGCGAGCTTGACCGCGATCAGTCTCTGGCGCTGGCTGCGGCCATTGAGCAAACTTCCGAACATCCAATCGCCGCCGCGCTGCGCGGAGCCTGCGAGCGCAGTGGCCGATTCGATATTGCTGCGGTTGAGAACGAACCGGGCAGCGGGATGAGCGCTGTATACAATGCGCGTCGCTATCGCGTCGGGCGTCCCGAGTACGTTGCGGCGTTGCACGGCGCGCCCCTGCCGGCTGCCGCACGTTCTTTTGCCGAGCGCGGCGATACCGTGATCGCGCTTGGCGACGAGAGCGGCTGGCTGGCGCTGTTCAGCCTTGCCGACCAGATTCGCGACGAGGCGGCGGGGCTGGTGGCCGCGCTGCACAAGGCGGGGCGTCACGTGACGTTGCTGACGGGTGATGCGCGGCCGGCGGCGCAGCGGGTGGCGCAGGCGCTGGCAATCGAGACAGTCGAGGCGGCCATGTCGCCGCAAGCCAAGCACGACTTCGTGCGCCGGATTCAGGCGGAGGGCGGTGTCGTTGCCATGGTCGGCGATGGTGTCAATGATGCGCCGGTGCTGGCGCAGGCGCAGGTGTCGATCGCCATGGGCGGTGGTTCGCAACTGGCGCGGACACAGGCCGATCTGATCCTCCTTTCCGAAAATCTCGATCATCTGCGGCGCGGTTACGTTGTGGCGCGCCGATCGCTACGCGTCATTCGCCAGAACCTCGTCTGGTCCTTCATCTATAACTTTGTCGCCCTGCCGCTGGCGATGATCGGCCTCGTTACCCCATGGATGGCCGGGATCGGCATGTCGGGCAGTTCGCTGCTGGTCGTGCTCAATTCGCTGCGGTTGCAGACGTCGTCGGAACGCTGATTACGTATGGAAAGTCTTTACCTGTTGATTCCGGTCTCTGTCGTGCTGGTCTTCGTGATCGGGCTGGTTTTCTGGTGGTCGCTGCGTAACGGGCAGTTCGACGATATGGAAGGTCCGGCTTACCGGGTGTTGATGGACAACGACAAGGTGGGGCCGGATGATGGCAAGGCGACCAGAGCGCCAGAATCAAAGGCGGCTGGCGACTGAAGTGTTGGTGGGTTGCCGACGTCGGCGCGCTTTCGTCGGCTGGTGATTTTTGATATCGTGCGCGGTTGATTTGATGTAGATCAAATTTGCTTGCCTAGTCTTTGAATAATATCTAATAATGCCTATCCTGTTGGTGTGGGTATTTTGGGCGGCAAAGTCTCGTTTTATTTCTCTAACCATGAGGTGGGTCCATGTCGGAAACTCAGTCGAAATATAACTACAGGGTGGTGCGACAGTTCACCGTGATGTCCGTCATATGGGGCATCGTCGGCATGCTGGTCGGGGTGATCATCGCTGCGCAGCTGGTCTGGCCGGAGTTGAATATCGGCTTCCTGCACTTCGGTCGTCTGCGCCCGTTGCATACCAACGCGGTGATTTTCGCTTTCGGCGGCTGCGCGCTGATGGGAACGTCCTTCTACGTCGTGCAGCGAACCTGCCACACCCGACTGTTTTCCGACGCACTCGCTGCCTTCGTTTTCTGGGGCTGGCAGCTGGTCATCGTCCTGGCGGCGATTACCTTGCCGCTCGGTTTTACGCAAGGCAAGGAATACGCCGAACTTGAATGGCCGATCGACATCCTGATCGCGCTGGTCTGGGTGGCCTACGCCATCGTCTTTTTCGGTACGATCTGGAAGCGCAAGGTGACGCACATCTACGTCGCCAACTGGTTTTACGGCGGCTTCATCCTGGCCGTGGCGCTGTTGCACATCGTCAATAGCGCGGCGATTCCGGTTTCCCTGCTCAAGTCCTACTCGGCTTACGCCGGTGTGCAGGACGCGATGATCCAGTGGTGGTATGGGCACAATGCCGTCGGCTTCTTCCTCACTGCCGGTTTCCTCGGGATGATGTACTACTTCGTGCCGAAGCAGGCCGATCGCCCGGTCTATTCCTACCGTCTCTCGGTGGTGCACTTCTGGGCACTGATTTTCACCTACATGTGGGCCGGCCCGCACCACCTGCACTACACCGCGCTGCCGGACTGGACGCAATCGATCGGCATGATCTTCTCGCTGATCCTGCTGGCGCCCTCCTGGGGCGGCATGATCAACGGCATCATGACGCTCTCCGGCGCCTGGCATAAGCTGCGCGACGATCCGATCCTCAAGTTCCTGATCACCTCGCTGTCGTTCTACGGCATGTCGACGTTCGAAGGTCCGATGATGTCGATCAAGACGGTTAATGCGCTGTCGCACTACACCGACTGGACCATTGGTCACGTGCATTCCGGCGCGTTGGGTTGGGTTGCGATGGTCTCGATCGGCTCGATCTACTACCTGCTGCCGCGCCTGTTCGGCAAGGCCGAGATGCATAGTGTCAAGCTGATCACGGTGCACTTCTGGGTATCGACCGTCGGCATCGTGCTCTACATCGCCTCCATGTGGATCGCCGGCGTCATGCAAGGGCTGATGTGGCGGCAAGTGAACGTCGATGGCACGCTGGCCTACAGCTTTGTCGAGTCGGTCAAGGTCTCGTATCCGTTCTGGGGTATCCGCCTGATGGGTGGCGTGCTCTTCCTCTCGGGGATGCTGATCATGGCCTACAACATGTTCAAGACGATGGCCGGCGGCAAGACCGAAGACGCGCCGGTGCTGTCCGTTTCCGGCCAGCACGCCTAAGGGAGAGATCAAGATGAAACTGACGCATGATTCGATTGAGCGCAACGTTGGCCTGCTGATCATTCTGACCGTTCTGGTGGTCAGTGTCGGCGGCCTGCTGGAAATCGTTCCGCTCTTCTTCCAGAAATCGACAACGACGCCCGTGGATGGCCTGAAGCCCTACAGCGCGACGCGGTTGGCCGGGCGCGACATCTATATCCGCGAGGGCTGCTTCCTCTGTCACTCGCAGATGATTCGCCCGTTCCGCGCCGAGACCGAGCGCTACGGCCACTACTCGGTGGCTGGCGAGTTCGTCTATGACCATCCGTTCCAGTGGGGCTCGAAGCGCACCGGTCCGGATCTGGCGCGTGTCGGCGGCCGTTATTCGGACGAGTGGCATCGTGCCCACCTGATCAATCCGCGCGACGTCGTGCCCGAGTCCAACATGCCGGCTTTCGGCTGGTTGGCGAAGACGCCGGCCGACGCTGCAAGCATCGGTGCCAAGATGAGTGCCTTGCGCAAGGTTGGCGTCCCCTATAGCGATGAAGAAATCGCCGGCGCCGGCAAGGAACTTGAAGGCAAGACCGAGCTTGACGTGCTGATTGCCTACCTGCAAGGCATGGGCGTTGAGATGAAAGGCGCCAAGTAAGCCATGGATATCAACGATCTTCGGTCCATCGTGACAGTCGTCTCGTTGCTCACCTTCTTGGGCGTCGTCTGGTGGGCGTATGGCGTGAAAAGCAACAAACAACGCTTTGAACAAGCCGCCAATCTGCCGTTCGCGGATGCGGAAGCTGACCGGTTCGAACTCGGCCTTCCTTCCCGCGATGATCAAAGGAATAAATCATGAGCGATTTTGTAAATGAATTCTGGAACTGGTACGTCATCCTGATCGTCCTGGTCAGCGTCATTGCCTGCGGGGTATTTCTCTGGTCGCAGAGCATCCACCATCCGGGCAGCGGACAGACGACCGACACGACCGGGCATCGCTGGGACGAAACACTGGAGGAGTACAACAACCCGCTGCCGCGCTGGTGGATGTGGCTGTTCTACGGCACGGTCATCTTCGGGCTGATCTACGTGGCGTTGTATCCGGCGCTCGGGCGCAATCCGGGCGTGTTTGGCTGGACCTCAGTGGGTGAGCACACGAAGGAAGTCGCTGCGGTCGAGGCGCAGGTCAAGCCGCTGTTCGAGAAGTTCCAGAAGATGGATCTCAAGGCGGTGGCAGCGGACAAGGAAGCCATGGAAATGGCTGGCCGTCTTTTCCAGACCTATTGCATCCAGTGCCACGGCGTAACGGGACAAGGTTCGCGCGACAAGGGCTTCCCCAATCTAACCGATAAGGATTGGCAATGGGGCGGTGAGCCGGAGCAGATCGTCGAGACCATATCCAACGGCCGGATCGGCGTCATGCCACCCTACGGTGGCAACCCCGAGGCGATCGGTGGCGAGGCAGGGGCGAAGGAAGTGGCGAACTACGTGCGTTCGCTGTCAGGCCTGTCTCATAACAGCGATCTAGCGGCGAAGGGAAAGGCCAAGTTCGAGACCGTGTGCTTTGCCTGTCACGGCCAGGACGGCAAGGGGATGCAGGCACTGGGAGCGCCGAATCTGACCGACAAGACGTGGCTCTACGGCAGTTCGGAAGCCAAGATCGTCGAGACGATTGTCGGCGGGCGGCAGAACCAGATGCCGGCCTGGAAAGAGTTTCTCGGCGACGCAAAGATTCACCTGCTGTCGGCGTATGTGCTCAGCCTGAGTTCGGGTGGCGCAAAGTAGTTGAGTGAGGCTGGTCAGTCGGGGACAATCGAGGTTGTCCCCGATTTGTTTTTGCAGATGAGCCGATAGCGCCGGTTCATTTCAGAATTGCGTCTTGCTTCGATCTTCCCGCACCGTTCTTGATGTGGAATATTAGAGTAATGCGTAATTCTGAAATGACTTAGCGTGGTGGCAATGTTATGACTGACAAGAATGTAGTGAAGCCGGTCGTCGTAGATACGAGCGGGTTGTACGAGAAGCACCGGACAATCTACGCCAAGAGCGTCCGCGGCGTATTCGACAATTGGCGCTGGATCATGGTCTTCATCACCCAAGCGCTGTTCTATGGCTTGTGCTGGATCGACTGGGGGGGGCGGCAAGCGGTTCTCTTCCATCTGGTGGAGCGCAAGTTCTACGTGTTGGGCATGGTCTTCTGGCCGCAGGATGCAATCTACCTCGCAGTGCTGCTGGTGATATCCGCCTATGCGCTGTTCTTGGCTACCGCGATTGGCGGCCGGCTTTTCTGCGGTTACGCCTGTCCGCAGACTGTGTACACGGAAATCCTGATGTGGATCGAGCGCAAGGTCGAAGGTGATCGGCCGGCGCGGATGAAGCTCGACGCGCAGCCGATGAACGCGCGCAAGTTTCGTCTCAAGTTCATCAAGCACTTCCTCTGGATCGCCGTCGCGCTCTGGACCGGTTTCACGTTTGTCGGTTACTTCTCGCCGATCCGGGAGTTGAGTGCCTCGGTTCTGACCTTGAAGCTCGGTCCGTGGGAGACCTTCTGGATGCTCTTCTATGCGGGCTTCCTTTACCTCATGGCCGGCTTCATGCGTGAGCAGGTCTGTAAGTACATGTGCCCGTATGCGCGCTTCCAGGGCGTGATGTTCGATCCGGATACGCTGATCATTACCTACGACGCCGAACGCGGCGAGCCGCGCGGTGCGCGCAAGAAGAACGATACCAAAGCGGCGCTTGGTGACTGCGTCGATTGTGGAATTTGCGTGCAGGTTTGCCCGACCGGTATCGACATACGCAACGGCCTTCAGTACGAATGCATCGCCTGCGCGGCTTGTATCGATGCCTGTGATGCCGTGATGGACAAGGTTGGCAGCCCGCGCGGCCTGGTGCGCTACTCGACCGAGAATGCGCTGGCCAAGCACTACACGTCGCGTGACATTTTCGCGCATCTGTTGCGTCCGCGTACGCTGCTCTACGGCTCGGTCCTCGTTGCGATCATTGCGGCCGCCGCCTGGAGCCTGAGCACCCGCGTGCCGTTGCGTGTCGATCTGCTGCGCGACCGATCCACGCTGTATCGCGAGGCCGACGACGGGCGCATCGAGAACGTATTCATGATGCACGTGATGAATACCGACGAGGTCGCGCACCGCTACTCGGTCGGCGTCAGCGGTGTCGATGGCATTGAGATCGCCAGCGATCGGGTGGTTGAAGTGCCGGCGATGTCGAACAAGAACTTCCTGGTCGTTGCGTCGGTCGAAGACGGCGTGGTCCCCAAGGGCTCGAACAAGATTCTCTTTGAGATTCGCGCGCAGGGCGACGAAGCGGTTGCCGTCAAGGAAAAAACGACTTTCTACATGCCATGAACAACAGACTGACAACGACCATCGAACCCTGGTATCGCCACCGTTGGCCATGGTTGCTCATGCTCGGGCCGTTTGTGGTCATCGTTGCTGCTGCGATTACGGTTTATCTGGCGGTGATCAGCAACGACGGACTGGTTGATGACGATTACTACAAGCAGGGTCTGGCCATCAACCAGATTACCGCACGCGACAAAGCGGCGGCGCGGCATGGCTTGCAAGCGGAGCTGATGCTTGGCACCGATCGCGTGCGCGTGCTGTTGTCTGCGCGTGATGCCGTCGTGCCGAAAGAACTCGTTCTGCACCTGACGCACCCGACCCGTGCCGGTGTCGATCAGACCATTGCGCTCAGTGTCGAACCGGGTGCGGGCGGCCTGTACTCAGGCGCGATCGTAGGCATCGCGAAAGGCCGCTGGCACGTCGTTCTGGAAGATGCCGCGAAGGAATGGCGCTTGACCGGCGACTGGGTGATCGGCGACAACCCCGCGCTCAAACTGGTTGCCGAACCGGTGGCGGCTGGCAGTTAGGCTGCCTCCTGCACGAACGATAGCGGCCGCTTTCCGGCGGCTATCGGTGCTTGCCGAATTTCTCGACGAGCAGGCTCAACTTCTGATTGCGTTCTTTCTCTTGCTGCTCGGCCAGCTTTTGCGCACGGCGGCGTTCCGCGTCCTTGCGGAAGCGCTCCTTGAGTACCTCGGCCGCGTGTGCGCGATGCGCGTCGGTGACTTCCTCGCCCGGGTTCCCATCGAGATCGAAGCGGCGCGTCGCCTTTTCCATGCTCTTGAGGTAGCGCAGCGAATTGGTGTGCAGGCCAAGCGCGATGCGCAAGGTCTTGCGGTTCAGTTCGTTCTGGCGGGTGAGTAGCTGCTTGTCGATGCCGATCGCCAGCGGCAGGCAGTCACGAAAGACGGCATATTGTTCTTGAAGGGTCTTGATCAGCGAGCGGGCGTTTTGAACCGGGTTTTCAGTCGTTTTTTCGGTGTTCATGGCTTGGGCTGACGGACTTGATGAGCCTGTCAGGCGTGGTTTTTATTAGAGCGGCCAGCTTACCACGGGCTCCCCGTTCGCGCTTGTACGGCGCAAATGGGGAGCTGTCTCGACTGTGCAAAAGGATCTCAGAAGTACATCCCGCGCATGATCTGGGCGAACGCGATCTGGTCGGCGGACGGAGGTTGATGCGGTTCGCCGTCCTTGTGCGCGGCCGCTGCGGAGTCCGGGAACATGCGGAAACTTGTGTTCATGATGATCTGTGCGACTTTCGGCATCAGGGAGTGAACCAGCGCGCCGAAGATACCCAGGCGCGTTGCGATGCGTACCTGTTTGTGAATGATCGCGTCGACGACCAGATTGGCGGCCTCCTCCGGCGTGAGCGTGGGCACCTGTTCGTAGAGCTTGGTCGGCGAGATCATCGGTGTCTTGACGAGCGGCATGTTGATCGTCGTGAAGTCGATACGGCGGTCAGCAAATTCCGATGCCGCACAGCGCGTCCAGGCTTCCATCGCCGCCTTGGACGCAACGTAGGCAGAGAAGCGCGGTGCGTTGGTCAGCACACCGATCGACGAAATGTTGATCACATGTCCCCGCTGCTTGCTGATCATGCCCGGCAGCAGGCCCATCGTCAGGCGCAGGGCGCCGAAGTAGTTCAGCTCCATCGTCCGTTCGAAATCATGGAAACGATCGAACGAGTTCTCAATGCCGCGCCGGATTGAGCGGCCGGCATTGTTGATCAGGACGTCGACGCCACCGTAGTTTTCGTTGAGCGTCTGGACGAGCGCGTCGCAGTCTTCCTTCAATGCGATGTCGGCAGAGTGCGTATGGATGGTGAGGCCAGCCGCTTCGAACTCGCGGCGGGTTTCCTCCAGTTTTTCCGCATCGCGCGCGACGGTGACGGCGACGGCGCCGGCCTCGGCAACCCGGCGCAAGGTGGCCTTGCCGATCCCCGACGATCCGCCGGTGATGAGGACTACCTTTCCGGCGACCTGTCCGTGCAGGGTGCGGTCGATGAAGAGGTCGGGGTCAAGGTGGCGTTCCCAGTAATCCCACAGCTTCCATGCGTACGTGTCGAGCGGCGGGACGGCGATGTCCGTCCCCTTGAGTACGCGCAAGGTTTCACGGCAATCGAAGCGGGTCGGGTAGTTGATGAAGTCGAAGATGCTGCCCGGCAACCCCAGATCCTTCATGACCGCGTTCTTGATGCGGCGAACGGGAGTGAGCGCAAACAGCGCCTTGCGGATGTGTCTTGGGATGAAGCCAAACAGCGCGGCGTTGATGCGCATCGTCATCTGCGGCGCATGTGCGGCGCGGGCGAAACTGTTGAGCAGATCCCCGACGCGCATGGGATGCGGGTCTGTCAGGTGAAAGCACTTGCCGTCTTCGCCTTTCAGGTGTGCGATGTAGTCCATCGCCGAGACGACAAAGTCCACCGGGACGACATTGATGCGTCCGCCTTCGATGCCGATCGTCGGCATCCAGCTCGGCAGCGCCTTGCGCATCTTCTGGATCAACTTGAAGAAATAGTAGGGGCCGTCGATCTTGTCCGCCTCGCCGGTGCGCGAATCGCCGACGACGATGCCGGGCCGGAAGATTCTCCACGGAACCTTGCACTCTTTGCGCACGATGCCTTCCGAATCGTGCTTCGTACGGAAGTACGGGTTGTCCAGGTTCTCTGCCTCCTCGAACATGTCTTCGCGGAAGAGGCCCTCGAACAAACCGGCGGAGGCGATCGAGCTGACCAGGTGGAAGTGCTTGACGGCGAGAGCCTCGGCAAGGCCGACCGTATTCCGGGTTCCGTCGACGTTGGCGCGCTGCTGCACTTCAGCGCTGGCGTTCAGATCGTAGATCGCGGCGAGATGGAAGAAATGGGTGATCTTCCCCTTGAGTTTCCGGATGTCGGTTTTCGCGACGCCGAGGTTAGCGTGAAAGAACCTATGCCCAAGACGACCGCGCGCCTGACCCTCGAAGGTCA
>JADHEF010000129.1_pt1 | contig 88904 bp, 71 predicted proteins | sample 8952391 | NCBI WGS metagenome assembly JADHEF01 (sample SAMN16124439, study PRJNA663245) | bioreactor sludge metagenome | isolation source: sludge (nitrite) | place: India:Bengaluru | collected 2019-02-28
TCAGCAGAAGACGTCCCGGCGGCCACTCTTCACCTGGTCGACCATCGTCCGGGACTTCTCGCGGAGGGCGGGCTCCATCTCCTCGAGCGTCGCGGCGATGCGCGACTCGCCGGCGCGCCGCGTCTCCTCCGAGCCATAGTCGAGGAGGTATTCCTGGAACGTCGCGAGGGCGTTCGGGTTGCAGTGCTCCTTGATCTCGCCCGGCTTCGCCACGTCCATGAAGTCGGCTCCCGTCCGGCCGAGCCGGTAGCAGGCCGTGCAGAACGAGGGGACGAAGCCGAGGGACGCGACGTCGCGGATCACCTCGTCGAGCGAGCGGTGGTCGCCCAGCGAGAACTGCTCGGCGCACGCGTCGCCCGGGTCGGCCTCGTAGCCGCCGGGGTTCGTCCGGCTGCCGGCCGAGATCTGGGAGATGCCGAGGCCGAGGACCTCGCGGCGCGTCTCGGCCGACTCGCGCGTCGAGAGGATGAGGCCGGTGTACGGGACGGCGAGGCGGAGGATCGCGATGACCTTCCGGAAGTCGACCTCGGAGACGGCGTGCGGCGGGTGGTCGGCGAGGGACGAGCCGGTGGCCGGCTCGATCCGCGGGACGGAGATCGTGTGCGGCCCGACGCCGAACGTCCGCTCGAGGTGCTCCACGTGCTGCATGAGCGCGAGGACCTCGTAGCGCCAGTCGTAGAGGCCGAAGAGGATGCCGATGCCGACGTCGTCGATCCCGGCCCTCATGGCCCGGTCCATCGCCGTGACGCGCCAGTCGTAGTCCCGCTTCTTCCCGGCGACGTGCACCTGGGCGTAGGTCTCGCGGTGGTACGTCTCCTGGAAGAGCTGGTAGGTGCCGATCTTCGCGTCCTTCAGGCGGCGGAACTCGTCGTCGGTGAGCGGCGCGACGTTCACGTTCACGCGGCGGATCTCGCCCGGACCGCTCGAGGTCGCGTAGACCGTCTCGATCGAGCGGAGGACGTAGTCGAACCCCTCCCGGGGGTACGACTCGCCCGCGACGAGGAGGATCCGCTTGTGGCCCTGCTCCTCGAGCCACTTCACCTCGCGGGCGATCTCCTCCTGCGTGAGCGCCCGGCGGACGAGCGCCGTGTTGCGGGCGCGGAAGGCGCAGTAGGTGCACTCGTTCGCGCAGAGGTTCGAGATGTAGAGCGGCGCGAAGAGGACGATGCGCCGGCCGTAGATCGCCTCCTTGACCTCGCGGGCGGTGTGGAAGAGCTCGTCGAGCAGGGCGGGGTCGGTGACGTTCGCGAGGACGGCGAGGTCGCGGCCGCGGAGCCCCTTCAGCTCCCGCGACTTCGCGAGGAGGGCGCGGACCTCGCCGGCGTCGGGCCGGGTGGCGGACTCGAGATCGCCCCGGATGCCGTCGTCGTCGATCCGGACGACGGGCTCGGGCGAGAGGGCGGAATTCGTCATGGGTACTCCCTGGCGGACCCCGGATCCGGGGTCTCGGCCATCGGCCATCATCGCCCCCCGGACCCCCTCCGGTCCAGCGATGGAGGGGGCGGAACGGCGAATTTCCGGCGACGTCGTCGCAGGGAGCCCGGGAGGCCCCGGGGCGCCGGAAATGTGCACGAAATGGACCGGCCGAGGCCCCCGGACGGGAGCCCTTTCTCTATGATGCCGGGGAGCCCGCGGAGCGCTCGAGAAGCCGGGAGCCGCCCGGGGCGTCGTCCTCGAAGGAACGGAATCGGGAAGGGAGAGGGAGCGATGGCCGAGGCCGCGAGCAACAGCGGACGTACGTTCCGAATGCCTCATACCCTGGTGATCGTCGGGAGCCTCGTCGTCTTCGTGCTGATCCTGGCGTGGCTCGTCCCGTCGGGGACGTACCAGACCGTAGAGAAGGCGGGGAGGACGGTCACGGTGCCGGGGACCTACCAGCAGGTCGAGAAGATCTGGCTCGGCCCGCAATGGGTCGTCGTCGCTCCGATCCGCGGCTTTCTCGACGGCGCGCTCATCATCGCGTTCCTCTTCGCCATCGGCGGCGCCTTCGGAATCGTCCAGGCGGGGGGGACGATCGAGTTCGCGATCCGGAAGCTGACGACGGCCCTCGCCGCGCGGCCGTTTCTCGAGAAGCTCGTCATCCCGGTCCTGATGGCGGTCTTCTCCCTCGCGGGCTCGGTCTTCGGGATGTCCGAGGAGGTCATCCCGTTCGTCGTCATCTGCATCCCGCTCGCGATCTCGCTCGGCTACGACTCGATCGTCGGCGTCGCGATCCCGTTCCTCGGGGCGGCGGCGGGGTTCGGCGCGGCCTTCTTCAACCCGTTCACGGTCGGCATCGCGCAGGGGCTCGTCGGCCTTCCGCTCTACTCGGGCCTCGGCTACCGGGTGGCGACCTGGTTCGTGACGACGGGCGTGATGATCGCGTGGGTCATGGTCTACGCGGCGCGCGTGAAGAAACGCCCGGAGGCGAGCCCCGTCCGCGATCTCGACCTCGCCCGCGAGAGGAGCGCCCCGGCGAGCGGCGAGGCGGAGCCGTGGACCGTCCGGCACGCGCTCGTCCTCGCGCTCTTCGTGACGACGATGGGCGTCCTCGTCTGGGGAATCCTGAAGAAGCAGTGGTTCATCGAGGAGATCGGCGCGCTGTTCCTCGCGATGGGGCTCGTCCTCGGCGTCGTCGCGGGCCTCGGCGGGACGCGGATCGCGACGGCGTTCGTCGCGGGCGCGAAGGACATGGTCAACGTCGCCCTCATCATCGCGTGCGGCCGGGCGCTCCTGATCATCGCCCGCGAGGCGAAGGTCCTCGACACGATCCTCTTCCACGGCGCGGGCCTGATCTCGCACCTGCCCGGCGTCGTCGCCGCGCAGGTGATGTTCGTCGTCCAGTGCGTCATCAACTTCTTCATCCACTCGGGGACGGCGCAGGCCGCGCTCACGATGCCGATCATGGCGCCGCTCGCCGACCTCGTCGGCCTCACGCGCCAGACGATGGTCTTCGCCTACCAGCTCTGCGAGCTGATCAACCCGATCCTTCCGACGTCGGCCGTGACGATGGGCGTCCTCGGTATGGCAAAGATCCCGTGGGAGAAGTGGGCGCGCTGGTTCCTGCCGCTCATGCTGACGCTCATGGCGCTCGCGTTCCTCCTCCTCGTTCCGCCCGTCCTGACGCACTGGGGTCCGTTCTAGGAGGTCCGCGATGTCGAAGCGGCTGGCGCTCCTCGCCGCCCTCGCCCTGGCGTCCGGACCGCTTTCGGGAGCGGGCCGGAACCCGGCCGTCCCCGGCCCCGTGGACGCCGCCCTGCCGGAGGACCACCGGGCGCTGACGAGGTCGACCTCGTACGAGGAGATGGAGGCGTTCCTGAAGACGATCGACGGGAAGGGGCCGATCGCCGTTTCCGTCGAGGGGAGGACCGCGCAGGGGAGGAGCCTTTTCCTCGTGCGCGCGCGGGGCAGCGCCGCTCCGACGTTCCGGATCCTCTTCTACGCCCAGCAGCACGGCGACGAGGTGTCGGGGAAGGACGCCCTCCTCTACCTCCTGCGCGACCTCGCGCGCGACCCGAGGCTCCTCCCGCCCGAGGTCGACCTCTGGGTGATGCCGATGGTGAACCCCGACGGCGCCGAGGCCGACACGCGAAAGAACTCGGCCGGCGCCGACCTGAACCGCGACCACGTCACGCTCTTCCAGCCGGAGACGGAGGCGCTCCACCGCGTGGCGCGGCGGGTACGGCCGCACCTCGCCGTCGACGCGCACGAGTTCGGGCGCGACCAGGAGGAGTGGACGAGGAAGGGGTGGGAGAAGTGGCCCGACATCACGATGGACGGGCTGAACAACCCCCACTTCGACCGCGAGCGCGTCGCGGCAGCGAAGCGCTGGGTCGACGCGTCGGCCGCTCCCCTCGAGAAGGCGGGGCACCGCTTCCTCCGCTACTGGGTCGGCGGCGCGCCCCCCGACGACGAGCAGCGCCACTCGGCGCCCGACACCGACGGCGGCCTGAACGGAATCGGCGCCTACGGCGGCCTGTCGTTCATCATCGAGGCGGCCGTCCGCCACAGGTCGCCGAACCCGCAGGCCGACCTCGGCAGGCGGGTCGACGCCTACCTCGTCCTCTTCCGTCGGTTCCTCGAGGGGGGCGGCCGGAGGGACGAGGACCGCGCCGTCGTCGAGGAGGCGTGGAGGCGCCCGCTCCCGGCGTTCCTTCCGTCGGACGCGCTCTGGGTGAACCCCGGAGGGACTGTGACGGAGTTCCCGGCGGTGGAGCTCGCGACGGGGAAGGCGATCCGGGTGCCGACGGCGAACGTGATGACCGACGTCGCGGTGAAGCGGAGCGTCCCGACGCCTCTCGGCTACGCGGTCGAGCCGGCGGCGGCCGCGGAGATCGGGGCGTTGCTCGGGCGTCACGGCCTCGCGTTCGAGACGATCGCGGCGCCGCGGGCGGTGACGGCCGAGAGCGGCGCGCTCCTCCGCGTCGAGGAGGAGTTCGACAGCATCTACGGCCGCTACGGCGGCCGGACGATCGTGGCGCGCGGCGCGGCGAAACCGATCGAGCTGCCGGCCGGGAGCCTCTGGATCCCTCTCGAGGGGCCGGACGCGCTCCGCGCCGCGATCCTCCTCGAGCCGACGGCGATGTACGGCCTCTGGCAGTACCCGCGCCTCCGGGCTCTCGTCGCGTGGGACGGGACGATCCCCGTGCGGCGGGTCGTGAAGGACACGAAGTGAGCGGCCCGGGAGCCGCCCTGCCGCTCGAGGCCGAGACCGTCCCCGAGTTCGGACGGGTCGACCTCGTCCACGTGAGCCTCCCGTTCGTGAAGCCCTTCTCGATCTCCTCGGCGACCTGGACCGGGAAGGAGACGTTCCTCGTCCGCGTCGAGGGCGCGGGGAAAGTCGGCTGGGGCGAGTGCGTCGCCGACCCCGACCCGTTCTACGCGCCGGAGACGACGACCTCCGCGCGGCACGTCGTGGCGGAGTTCCTCCTCCCGCTTGTCGAGCCGGGGCTCACGTTCCTCGAACTCGACTCCCGCTTCGGGCGCGTCCGCGGGAACCGGATGGCGAAGGCGGCGCTCGAGAACGCCCTCGTCGACCTCGCGGCGAAGACGAAAGGGGTCCCGCTCCACGAGCTCCTCGGAGGGGCGCGGAGGAGGGTCCCCTCGGGAATCAGCATCGGCCTGCAGGAGTCGCCCGCGGCGCTCGTCCGCGAGGTGGAGGAGGCGGTCGCGCGCGGCTACCACCGGGTGAAGGTCAAGGTGAAGAAGGGGAAGGACGTCGACTACGTCGCGGCCGTCCGCGAACGTTTCCGCGACCTGCCGCTCATGGCCGACGCGAACGGCGACTACCGCCTCGGGGACGCCGTCCACCTCGCGCGGCTCGATGCCTATGGCCTCACGATGATCGAGCAGCCGCTCTCGTACGCCGACATCTTCGAGCACTCTCTCCTCCAGCGGGAGCTCGCGACGCCGCTCTGCCTCGACGAGTCGATCCACGACCTCGCCGACTTCCGCGCCGCCGTCGAGCTCGGCGGCTGCCGGGTCCTCAACCTGAAGGAGGGTCGCGTCGGCGGGCTCCTGGAGTCGCTCCGGCTCCTCTCTTTCGCCAGGGAGCGCGGAGTCCCGGTCTGGTCGGGCGGGATGGACGAGACGGGGATCGGCCGCGCCGTGAACATCCACCTCCAGACGGTCGAGGGGTTCACGCTCCCGGGCGACACGTCGGAGACGAGCCGCTACTTCCACGAGGACCTCGTCGCGCCGTCCGTCGTCCTCGACGCGGACGGGTTCGTCGAGGTGCCGGCCGGCGCCGGGATCGGCGTCGAGGTGGTTCCGGAGCGCCTCGAGAAGTACACGCTCCGGACGGAGAGGCTGACGTGAGGAAGACGACGATCGCCTTCGCCCTCGTCCTGGCGCCGGCGTTCCACGCGACGCTCCCTGCGCCGACGGCCTCCGCGCAGCCGGCGCCGGCGGCCGCGGAGACGGCGCGGCCCCGGTTCGTCCTCCCGAACGCGGGTGGGGCGGTTCCCGCCCCGCTCCGCGCGGCGCTCGACGGCGTCCGCTCCGAGTCGCTCCGCGCGCACGTCGCGTTCCTGGCCTCGCCGCCCCTCGCCGGGCGCGGCCTCGGGAGCGACGGCCTCGAGGCGGCGCTCGAGTACGGGGCGGCGCAGCTCGCTCTCGCCGGCGTGGCGCCGTTCGGCGCCGCCGGGGCGAAGGGGGCGCGTACCTTCTTCCAACCGGTGCCGATGCGCGAAATCCGCGAGCCGGGGGGCTCCCTCGAGGTCGAGCGCCGGGCGGGGGAGTCCGCGGCGCGCCGGGCGTTCGTCCACGGCGTCGACGTCGTCGTGGCGCCGCAGCCGGCCCGCTCCGTGACGGGGCGGCTCGTCTTCGCAGGGTACGGCATCCGGGAGAGAGCGCCCGCGCGCGACGACTACCGGGGCCTCGACGTGAAGGGAAAGGTGGTCGTCCTCCGGGAGGGACTCCCGCCGGGTGAGGCGTGGAGGACGAAGGAGCTCGTGGAGAAGTACGCCGCGGGCGACGCCGAAGAGCGCTGGGCCGCGAAGCTGGAGAGGGCGACGGAGCTCGGCGCGGCAGCCGTCCTCCTCGTCGAACGGGGCGAGTGGGCGGCGCGCCTCCTCGGGGACGAGAAGCCCGCGACGTTCGCGTTCCGGTCGATGACGGAGGCCTCCTCGCTCGAGCCGCTCGTCGCTCGCTGCAGTCCCGTCGTCCTCGAGGCGATCCTCGGCGCGCCGGCGAAGGAGGAGGAGCCGTCGCGCGCCCTCCCCGCTTCCGCGACGCTCCGCGCGACGGCTCTCGAGCGGACGGGGCTGTCTCGGAACGTCGTCGGGCTTCTCCCGGGGAGCGATCCCGTTCTCGCGGAGGAGGCGGTCGTCCTCGGCGCGCACGCCGACCACCTCGGGCGGGTCGACGGGGTGATCCACCCGGGGGCCGACGACAACGCCTCTGGCGTCGCGGCGCTCCTCGAGATCGCGCGGGCCTTCGCCTCGTCTCCCGTCCGCCCGAAGCGGACGCTCGTCTTCGTCCTCTGGACCGGCGAGGAGGAGGACAAGATCGGCTCGGGCCACTGGGTGAGGAACCCGCTCTGGCCTCTGTCGAAGACGGCCGTCTACCTCAACTTCGACATGGTCGCCCACCCGTGGAAGGCGGAGGAGATCCGCGACCTCGTCGCCGCGGCGAAGCTCCCCGACGCGGAGACGTTCCTCGCCGCCGCGCGCCCGGAGACCTTCATCGAGCCCGGCGTGGCGAGCTTCGCGCCGGATCTCGGGCCGCTGCTCGCACGGGCCGGGAGCGCGGCCGATCTGGCCCTCCACCTCGACTGGACCGAGGGCGTGACCGGCGGCAGCGACTACCGGGATTTCGCTCGCGCTCGGGTTCCCTTCGTCCGGTTCTTCGGGAACTTCCACCCGGACTACCACCGCCCGGGCGACACGCCCGCTTCGATCGACCCCGATCAGGTTCGCCGCGTCACCCGCCTCGGGCTCGCGACCGCCTGGCTCGCCGCGGACCGCTGAAGGAGGCTCCCTCCTCGCGGTCCGCCGCGCTCACCGTTCCTTCGAGCCGAAGAGCTTCTGCAGGAGGGACGGCTGCGGCGGGCAGCAGCAGCGCTGCTCCTTCGGGACGTTCGCGAGGGCCTCTTCGACGTGGCGGCCGCAGCCGGCCCAGGTGGGGCGGCCGCAGCGGGGGCAGCGGACGGGATGACACATAACTATATGAGGATATACGAGTACATCTCGGAAGGCAAGCCGGTCTCCTCCCGCGCTGTCGCCGCCGCCGTCCGGTCCTAGAATTCCCGTTGGCCTTCTCCACGAGACGTCCGCCGAGCACGGCCGAAAGGGATGCACGAATGAGAGTCCGCCTCGCCGCCCTGGCGCTCCTCCTCGCCTCCGGCAACGCCCTCGCCGTCCGGCCCGACAAGGCGGGCTGCACGGACCACCCGCTCTTCCCGACCCGGATGCCGAACTACTACATCGCGGCCTGCGAGTCGAAGGAGTTCACGGCCTGGCCCTTCAAGCTCCAGAAGGGAAAGACGCGCGTCGTGGAGGGGAAGTACACCTTCATCACGTACGCCGTCGACGACCGCAAGGACGACCAGGCGGGCGTCGCCGTCGTGAGGAACTACGAGAATGCCCTGAAGAAGATCGGCGGGACCGTCGCCGACTCGGTTCCGAACTGGTGGGTGAACGGCTCCGTCGTCGTCGACGGCAAGGAGGTCTGGGCCGAGGCCGAGCGGGGCAACGGCAGGATCTGGCTCCGGATCGTCGAGAAGCAGGAGATGACGCAGCACGTCGTCGCCGACGCCGCCTCGTTCCGGGACGCGCTGAAGGCGACCGGGCACGTGGCCGTCGAGGGGATCTTCTTCGACACGGCGAAGTCCGTCGTGAAGCCCGAGTCGACTCCTGCGTTGAAGGAGGTTGCGAAGCTCCTCGTCGCCGATCCGTCGCTGAAGCTCTGGGTCGTCGGCCACACCGACTCCGTCGGCTCCGTCGACGCGAACATGAGCCTCTCCCGCGCCCGCGCCGAGGCCGTCGTCGCGGCTCTCACGTCCGCCCACGGCGTCGCCGCGGCGCGCCTCAAAGGCTACGGCGTCGGCCCGCTCGCCCCCGTCGCCTCGAACGACTCGGAGACCGGCCGCGCGAAGAACCGCCGCGTCGAGCTCGTGAAGCAGTAGCGCCGCCCCGAACGCCGCGGCACCGGCTACGTCTGATCCGCGCGGGCGGCGGAACGCCCGATCCGGGGTCTACTCGGAGGTCGTTGACGCGGCGGGCGCTGCGGAAGCCAGCTCGACCTCGCCGTACCAGTCGCGCCAGGCGATCTTCGTCCCGTAAGGGGCCGAAAGCCGCTGCAGGAGGGCCACGATCTCGCGGGCCCGCCTCGTCGACGCCAGGCGCGGGACGCCGAAGAGCGGACCTTCGTCGTCGATCGTCACTGGGATCAGCTCGAGCCTGCGGAGCGCGCCGTCGCGGTACGTCATCCGGGCGACGACGCTCTCCATCACCTCGCGCGAGTCGCGCCGGTCCCAGACGGAGACGTTCGCGGGGCGGGGCATCTCGGAATCTCTCTGATGGGGGAGGTCCGTCGGGATCGCCTTCGGCGTCCGGTACTGGTAGATGAAGTTGCTCAGGCTGTAGAAGATCGGTCTTCCGTTTCGCAGCTCGATCCCGCGCAGGACGTGCGGGCCGCTTCCGAGGACGGCGTCGGCGCCGGCGTCGATCGCGCGGCGGAACGGGATCTCCTCGTTCGGCGGCGTCGTGTCCTGGATGCCGAAGACCCGCGCGTGGCTCACGTCGTGGACGTGGTAGGCCACGAAGACGGGGCCGTGCCGGCGCTTCGCGAGGAGGACGTCCTCCTCCATCGCCTTCACGTCGCGCTCCTGGGGCCCTTCGACCGACTCGACCGTCCCGTCGGACCGGGCGACGAGGACCGTCGCCGGGTCGATCGTCGCGAGGCAGGGCCCGGACGGGTCGGCGCAGCGGTCCCGGTCGGTCCAGTAGCGCATGTAGGAGAGGAGCGCGACGCGCCCCTTCTGCCCCGGGGGCCGCTTCGTGCCGGGCTCGCGCGCCTCGGCGAGCGTCCGGCCGGCGCCGGCGTGGGCGATCCCGGAGAGGTCGAACGCGCGGAGGCACTCGAGGAGCCCCTCGGGACCGAAGTCGAGGGCGTGGTTGTTCGCCAGGCTCACGAGGCTGATCCCGGTCGCGGCGAGCTCCCACGCGAACTCCCGCGGCGCGCGGAAGTTGTAGAAGACCTTCTGCAGCTCGGGCCGGTCGTTGATCGAGAACTCGAGGTTCCCGATCGCCACGTCCGCCTCCTGGAGGATCCGGAGGAGGTTCTTTCGCTCGGGAGCCGACAGGTGGGTGATCCGCTCGTTGAAGATCAGGTCGCCGACGGCCGTCACGACGAGGTCGCCCGGCTCCTCGCGCAGGAGCGCCGTCACCCGGGCCTCCCAGTCGACCTTCTCGGGCGCTTCCGCCGCCTGCACCCGCCGCTCGTAGACCGACCGCCCCTGGTCCCACCCCTGCGGCTCCGCCGAAGCGACGCCGGGAGCAAGGACGAACGCCGCGAGAACCAGGCTCGGGGTCAGGCGTGAAATCATGTATTGACGTCCTTCTCGCGAATAGTGCACGAATTCACGCCTGGCACCGGCCTCGGTGGTCCCGGTGCCCGGGCTAGAGGGGACGGCGGGCGCGGAGGTCATAGGTGTCGCCGGGGAGGAGGAGGTGGAGCGTCAGGCCGCGGACGCCGAGGAGGTCCTGGCCGGTGGGGCGGGGCTGGTGTGAGAGCGCGGCGCCCTTCGCGTCGAAGACCAGGACGCTGCTCTCGCCGAGGACCTGAAGCGTCCCGTCGGGGCGAACCCAGATCGCCGTTCCCTCGTCGACGCCGACGCCGAGGAGGTCCGGATGCTCGAGGACGACGGAGAGGAGCCGGTTCTGCCGCTGGCGGCGGAGGAAGTGCTGGTCGACGACGACGTCGGGCGGGAGGAAGCCGAGGCCCGCGAGGCGTCGGCCCGGCTCCGGATCCGGAGCGACACGGCGTCGGTGCAGCCGAGCTCCTCGCGGAAGAGCTTCTCGTAGTAGTCGGGGGCGTCGGCTTCCGAGGACGCCGTCGGGACCACGACGATCGGCGCGTCCTTTCCGCCAGCCAGCTCGACGAACTTCCGCATTGCATCCGCCGGCTTGTCGCCGCCGCCGATCAGGACGAGGTGGCCCCTCGGGGCCGGGGGCGCGGCGGGCGTCCCGGGCGACCGCGCCTCGACGGCTGCGGAGGCGAGAACGGCGACGAGTCCGGCGGAGGCGAGGAGGCGGGCGGAGGCGCGGCGCATCGGGGCTCCTGGGCCGCCCGGGGAGCGCCCCCCGCGCGGGGCGGCGGGCCGCGGCGGGGAAAAGGGGGGGGCGGCCCGCGGCCGCCCCCCGAACGTCTGAGGAGGAGGGACGGTCTAGAAGCTGAGGCGGGCGCCGAGACGAAGCTGGCGCGGGGTCTCGATGCTGAGGGCGGCGCCGTAGGTCGAGTTCGTGAGCCACGTGCCGCTGCGGTACTCGCCGTAGTAGTCGTCGATGGTGAGCGTCTCACCGTTGTTCAGGACGTTGAAGCACTCGAGGGAGAGGTCGAGCCGGGCCTCGCCGGCGACCTTCGTTCCCCACGCGAGGCGCAGGTCGAGGATGTTGCGCGCGTCGAGCTGCTGGGAGCCGCGCTCCGTCAGGAAGATGTATCGGCCCGAGGCGGAGTTGCCGTCGAGGTAGCGGCGGACGTTGCCCTGAGGCGTCCAGTACGTTCCGGAGAGGTACGTGTACTGGCCGCTCGCGGCGAAGCCGAGAGGAAGGTCGACGGAGCCGGAGACCTTGAACTCCCACTCGTTGAACGAGGAGTCCATGCTCCCGTAGGCATTGACGAGGCCGTTACGGTCCTCGAGCTCGGGGGCGTAGCCGTTGTTCTTGAGGACGTTCCCCTTGAGGTCGGTCCAGACGAGCGAGGAGCGGAGCTGCCAGCCGTGGCTGTATCGCTTGTCGAAGCGGAGGACGACGGAGTCGTAGTCGCGCTTGCCCGGGTTGTCGGTCGTGAGGGACCAGACCGGGTCGCCGTTCAGAGACCAGACCTCGAGCTCCCCGCCGGCGATCGGGTTCGGGATGCCGGTGACGCGCTCGTAGTCGTCGTTCGTGTTGACCATCCCCATGAGGCTGCGGAAGCGCCGGTTGATGTAGTCGACGCCGAGGGCCATGTCGCGGCCGAGCTGGTGCTCGATCGTGAAGAGCGTCTCGTCGACGTAGGGGTGGTCGATGCTTCCCATCGTCGCGAAGTCGGGCACGGACGAGGTGCAGTCGACCCAGTCGCTGCCATCCCAGCTGCAGTCGGTGTCGGGGAGGGTCGCTTCGCCCGACGCCTCGCGGTCGTAGAGGTAGGTGTACATCGAGGAGTGGTAACGGCCCCAGTGGGCCTTGAGGGCGAGCTTGGCGTTGCCGAGGACGTCCCACGCGAAGCCGATGCGCGGGTCGACGAAGTCGGCCTCGTAGACGTCGGGGTCACCGAAGCCCTCGCGCCAGCCGCCCTTGTAGCTCGTGTAACGGAGTCCGTAGTTGACCGTGAGGCGGTCGATCCGCATGGAGTCCTGCGCGTACGCCGTGAACCCCTCGTTCTCCGCGTTGACGTCGTACTCGCCGTAGCCGCTCGAACGCTCGTACCAGCCGCAGGTCGGGTCGTTGATGTAGTTGGCCTTGCGAGATGCTGCGATCTCCTCCTGGGAACTGCCGGTGCCCGGGCAGAGCGATGAGTCGTCGTAGTAGGTGAAGCCGCCGTTCCGGCGCCAGTTGTCGGTCGTGGAGGCCTTCTCGTATAGGACCCCGAGCTTGAAGGAATGGGAATCGCTCTTCCCGAAGAGGCCGTCCTTGAAGAGGCTCCAGTTCACGTCGCCGGTCACCTTGTGCCGGTGGTTCAGCTCCTGGATCTTCTGGTTGACGAGGGAGAGCCCCGTGGCGCCGTAGTAGTCCTCGTGGCCGGCGATGTCGTGCCCGTTGTAGGGGAGGAAGTCGTCGTTGCCGTCGTAGCCCGTCACCTTCACGTTGAGGAAGCTCGACGAGCTGAAGATCGACTCCCAGTTCACGGCGAACGTGGCGTTCGGGCCGTCCTGCTTCGACGCGGCCTCGGGGAACGTGTACCGATCGATTCCCCGCCGCTCGTTGGTGACCTTGTCGTACTCGCCCATGGCGAAGATCCGGTTCTTCTCGTTCAGCTGATAGGTCAGCTTCCCGAGGAAGCGCGGAATCTTCCGGTCGGACGTCGCCGGCGCGCCGACGGGGGTGGTCTCCTGGCGCCAGTATTCGACGCTTCCGAAGAACCAGAGCTTGTCCTTGACGATCGGGCCCCCGAGGCTGACGGCGTAGTCCTCGAACCTGAAGGTCTCGTCCTCCGTGTCGGGAGAGTTGTCCGAGGTGAACGAGTCGGGCTGGTAGTAGGCCTCGAGCGTCCCCTTGAAGTCGTTTCCGCCCGACTTCGTGACGCCGTTGACGACGGCGCCGGTGTAGGCGCCGTACTCGGCGCTCGCTCCGAGTCCGGCCACCTGGATCTCCTCCATCCACTGGATGCTCGGAAGGAGCCAGTAGTTGCCGCTCGCGGCGTCACCGACGTTGACGCCGTCCATCATGAATGCGTTCTGGTTCGAGGTCGTGCCGCCGTAGGCGAGCATGATGCTGCTGCTCTGCGAGGCCGACGAATCGATGTTGACGCCCGGGGCCGAACCGAGCACCTGGTAGTAGTTGCGCGGGACGGCCTGCTTGTTGATGAAGTCGCCGCCGAAGCTCGTGGAGACCCTGTTCTCGACGACGCTCACGACGGGCGCTTCGGCCGTCACGACGGCCTCTGCGGCCACGGAGGCGAGCGGGAGGACGAGGTCGACGGCCATCGCCTGCCCCAGACTCACTCGGAGCCCGTCGCGGCGGACCTTCTTGAAGCCCTGAAGCTCGGCCTCGAACGAGTAGGCCCCGGGCGGAAGGGCGGGGAAGCGCCAGCTTCCCCGGGCGTCGGACGTCGTCGACATGCGCCCCTTGACGAGCGCGTTCGAGACGGCGGTGACCATGACGCCGGGCAGGACGCCGCCTTCGGAATCCCTGACGATTCCCTGGACGTTGCCGGTAACGGTGCCCTGGGCGCTCGCGACTCCCGAGAGGCCCAGCAGCAGGATCAGGGCGGCTCCTGTGACGACGGAGAGCGGACGTGACATGACTCCTCCTCTTGTTCGGCCTCGGGCCTGACTCGAGTCCCGCGGGACGTGTTCGTGGAAACGATCGTTCGAGCCCCGACGCGGGGCGCGGTTGCAGGTTTGCGTCGGGCGCTTCACGGCTGAGCCCTCATGGCGGCGACGAGCGTCCGTCCCGCCTCCTCGACGTGCCGCTTCACGGCGGCGGCGGCGCGTTCGGGGTCGTGCGCGGCGAGGGCCGCGACGATCTCGGCGTGCTCGGCGGTGTCGGGGTCCTCGCGTTCGGGCGAGGAGGTCGTCGCGATGCCGGGGACGTTGCTCCAGAGCATCGTCGGGAACGCCGACCAGAGGTGTCCGAGCGTGCGCGTGAGGAACGGCCGGCGCGAGGCCGCGATGATCGCCTCGTGGAAGCGGCGGTTGAGGTCGCGGTACTCGCGGAGGCGCGCGGGGATCTCGCAGGCGACCATCCGCTCGTGGAGCGACGAGAGCTCCCGGACCTCCTCCGTCGTGATCGCCCGGGCCGCGTGCCGGGCCGCCATCGGCTCGAGGACGGCGCGGCTCGCGTAGAGGTCTTCGGCGTCCTCGAGAGAAAGCGTGACGACGCGGATGCCGCGGTAGGGGACGTGCTCGAGCAGCCCTTCGGCGACGAGCTGCTTCAGCGCCTCGCGGACGGGGGTCTGGCTGACGCCCTCCTCTCGGGCGACGCTCTCCTGTCGGAGCCAGTCCCCCGGCCTGCGGCGCCCCTCGAGGATCTCGGCCCGAAGCCTGTCGGCGACCCACTGGCGAAGCTGCCGGTGTCGTTCGGGTCCCGATCGTGCCTGCATGATGTTCTCTACATTATATATTCTGCATTGCACTGTCATCAATTTTTATCTCGTTGAAGAGAAAGGAGTTGACCTACTCAAGAGACGTCGCAGCCGAATCCCCGGCCTTCTCCCGATCCACCGGTCGCGGTGGGCGGACGAAGTCCAGCGGTCGCCGGAGCGCCCTTCCGAGGACGTGCTTCAGGACCCCGGCCAGCTCTCCGGGCGGCATCTCGTAAGCGCGCGCCGCGTTGAAGAGCGACAGCGAGAACGCCACGGAGAGGTTCAGGACGAACATCACGCCGATCCCGGCGAGGCCGCGCAGGAACGCCCCCTCCGCGAACCAGCCCTGGCCGAGGCTGGAAGCCGCGAGGCCGAGCTGGCCCGTCGAGAGCGTGACGTGCCGCACGTCGAACGGGATCCCGAAGAACCGCCCGATCGCGGGAGCGAAGCCGAGCAGGAAGCCGAGCGCGACGTTCGTCGCCCAGCCCGAGGCGTTCCGCGAGAGGGCGTCGGCGGCGCGGCGCATCCGGTCGGCCCCGACGAAGCGGCCGATCGGATGGCGGGCGATTCCCTCGGGGAGGCGGTGGTAGGTCGACCAGTTCTCGAACCATCCGCCCGCGACGCTTCCGAGCCAGAGGAGGACCCCCGTGAGCGCCGCGAAGAAGATCGTGCCGCTGTCGAACGGGCTGAGGACGAGGAACGTGTCGCGGGCCGTCTTCTCGTCGACCCAGGGACCTCCGGCGAGGGCGGTCCAGGCGGCCACGAACGCAGCCGCGCCTGCGCTGACGACGAGGACGTTCGAGAGCGCCGCGGCGAGCTGGGAGCTCGTCAGCCGGGCGAAGAAGCCGGCGATCCGCTCCTCCCGGTCGTCGCCGGCCGCCTCGCGCATGATCTGGGCGAGCGCGGCGGCGGTCATCGCGGGCTGCTTCGTCGCGAGGACGAGGCCGAACGCCTGCATGATCAGGAAGCTGATCGCGTAGTTGAGGCCGTAGAGGAAGCCCTCCGGGAACGCCGCGAGGTGCCACTCGTGGACGAGCATCTTGAACGCCGCCGTGAAGACGGTGACGATCCCGCCGCCGGCGGCCGCGAGCCAGATGTGGCGGTACTCCGGACGCGACGCGGCGACGTAGTGCTCTCCCGTCCTCCCGGACCGGTCGACGATCTTCCGGTCGAGGAGGTGGAGGTTCCACCTCACGAGGTGGAGGACGCTCCGGTCCTCCTGGGCGTTCCTCACGAGGCGCGAGAGGAGCCTGTGAATCGCGCGCGAACGCTCCGGGCTGCGCACGAGCGTCATGACGTCGGCCATCAGCGCCGTCCGGGTCAGGCAGCGGTCGATCACCTCGAGGCCGAAGACGACGTCGACGCTGACTCCGGACTCCTCGAGGCGCTTCTGAATGGCCCGGACTTCCTTTCGGCAGTCCCCCGAATCCCGGTTGAAGGCCTGCAGGGCCGGGCCGACCTCCCAGCCGCGGAGCCAGGCGTCGAGGAGCGCGTCCCCGGAGCGGAGGAGACGATGGAACGGGGACGCGGAGACCGGGCCCGGGCTCGCGCGGGAGCGAAGCTCGCGAGAGAGGCCCTGCGCGTGGATCCGCGAGAGGAGGAGGCGGAAGCCGTCGGCGAAGGCTCGCGAGAGGGAGTCGGACGCCTCCTGGGTGAGCCCCGTCTCGAGGAGGCGGACGAAACGGTGGAGCTCGGAGAGAGGGAGCTCCCGGAACGCGTCGACGTCGGCCTCGGAGCGGAAGAGCCGGGAGACGATCTCGACGTAGTCGTGGGCGTCGCGGGGGGACGGGATCAGCCGGGCGGAGACGCGGCTCCCGAGCTCGGCGAAGAACCCCTTGTCGCTCGGGATGCCGACGTCGCCGAAGAGCGCGGTGCCGTCCCCATCGGCGAGAAGCGTGGAGAGCGCCGAGAGGAAGCCGTCGCGGGTCTCCGGGGAGGCCTCGAGGGCGTCGAGGAGCACGCCGAGGCGGGACCTCGGGCCGGTCGCGCCGGGCGGCGGAGGCGGCGACTCCCGCAGCAGCCGGACGAACGCGTCGGCGCGCTCCTCGGGCGAGCCTGCGGAGAGGAACGTCTCGACCAGCGCGCTCACGACGAGCGGAAGGATAGCGTCTCCCGAGTGCTCCGTCCCGAAGCATAATTTCGGCGTGCCCGCGAACCTGACGCCGCCTTACCACGACGCCGAGGAGCGCTTCAAGGCCGCGACGACGCACGAGGAGCGGCTCGAGGCGATGCGCGAGATGATCGCGCTCCTCCCGAAGCACAAGGGGACCGAGAAGCTCTACGCCGACCTGAAGAAGCGGCTCGCGAAGCTCGAGACCGAGGTCGAGCACGCCGCGCACGGCGGTCGCCGGCCCGACCCGGGGCACGTGAAACGCGAGGGGGCCGGACAATGGGTCCTCCTCGGCGAGCCGAACGCGGGGAAGTCGTCACTCCTCGCGGCGCTCACGAACGCGCACCCGGAGATCGGGGAGTACCCGTTCACGACCCGCGTCCCCCATCCCGGGATGATGCCGTTCGAGGACGTGAAGGTGCAGCTCGTCGACACGCCGGCCGTGGCCGTCGGCCACACCGAGCCCTACCTCGCGAACCTCGTTCACAACGCCGACGGCGTCCTCCTCGTCCTCGACGTGACGGCGGACGACGGGGAGGAGTCGGCCCGGCTCCTGCTCGAGCTCCTCGGGCACGCGCGGGTCTGGCCGCGCGTCCGGCCGCTGCCCGCCGACGCGCCCCCGTTCCTCGCGGCGCGCCCCGTGATCGCCCTCGGGAACAAGGCGGACCTCGACGACGGGACGTTCGCCCAGATGGCCCGCGAGGCGATCGGGAGCGACCTGCTGTTCCATTCGGTCTCGACTCTGTCGGGCGAGGGGCTCGACGACCTGCGGCTCCTCCTCTGGCGCGAGCTCCGGAGGGTGCGCGTCTACGCGAAGGAGCCGGGCAAGAAGCCCGACCTCGCGGCCCCCTTCGTCCTCCCCGCGGGGGCGACGGTCCACGACCTGGCGGAGCGGGTCCACAAGGACGTCGCGGCGGCGCTGAAGTTCGCCCGGATCTGGGGACACGCGAAGTTCGACGGGCAGCAGGTCGACCGCGCCCACGTCCTCGCGGACCGCGACGTCGTGGAGCTGCACGCCTGAGGCGCGGGGTTCAGCCCTTCGCGGCCTCGAGCGCCTCCCGCGCCTTCGCGAGCTCGGCCTTCTTCGCCTCGTCGACCTGCGGGTAGGCGAGGTCCATCTTCTCGAGCGCGTCGATCACCGCCGAGGCGACGACGAGGCGGGTGTACCACTTCGCGTCGGCCGGCACGACGTACCACGGCGCCCACGGGGTCGCCGTCGCGCGGATCGCCTCCTCGTAGGCCTCCTGGTAGGCGTCCCAGTGCTTCCGTTCCTCGACGTCGCCGAGCGAGAACTTCCAGTTCTTGTCCGGCTCCTCGAGCCGGTCGAGGAAGCGCTTCTTCTGCTCCTTCTTCGAGACGTGGAGGAAGAACTTGACGATCGCGACCCCGTTCCGAGTGAGGTAGCGCTCCAGCGCGGCGATGTCCTCGAGGCGCTCGTCCCAGATCCTCTTCGTCACGAGCTCGGGGGGGAGCTTCTGGCCCGCGAGGATCGGCGGGTGGACCCGCACGACGAGGACCTCCTCGTAGTACGAGCGGTTGAAGATGCCGATCCGGCCCCGCTCCGGGAGGCACTTCGTCGTCCTCCAGAGGAAGTCGTGGTCGAGCTCCTCGGAGGAGGGCGCCTTGAACGAGTAGACCTGGCACCCCTGGGGATTCACGCCCGAGAGGACGTGCTTGATCGTGCCGTCCTTCCCGGCCGCGTCCATCGCCTGGAAGATCAGGAGGAGGGCCCGCTTGTCCTGGGCGTAGAGCTTGTCCTGGAGCGACGCGAGGAGCTCGACCCCCTTCTGGAGCTTCTCGGCCGCGTGGTCCTTCTCGAGCTTCAGGCCCCCGGTCTCTCCCGGGTCGAAGTCCTTCAGGCGGAACTTCTTCCCGCTCTCGACGCGGTAGGGGCGGGAGAGCTTCGCGTCCTTGCCCATCTCGGTCTCCTTCTCCCGATCTGCTCGATCGGTCTCGTTCCCGGGCCTGCGTGTGCTCGGGCGAGTCTATCCGGCGGAGCCGGCTCCGGAGGAACGGCGCGCGAGCGCCGCGGCCACTGCGGCGGCGGCCGCCTCGGTCCGGTCCGGCCCCGTCCCCGAGACGAGGTGCACGACGGCCTCGGCGCCGGCGAGCGCACTGGCGAAGAGGCGGTGCATCTCCTCGCGGGCCTCGCCGCGGTCGCGGATGCCGTCGGCGGCCCACGGCAGGTCGGGCGCGCAGAGGAGGTAGAGGTCGGCGAGACGCGCTCGGGCGGCCCTCTCGATCCAGGCCGGGCAGGAGCCGTAATAGTGCCGGGCGTAGACGACCGTGGAGAGGAGGTCGGTGTCGAGGACGACGAGGTCCCGCGCGGCCGCTTCCGCGGCCTCGGCCTCCGCGACCTGCCCCCGCGCGATCGGCTCGACGTCCCCGGCCTCGAGCGGCGAGCCCTTCGCATCCTGCCAGCCGCGGCAGAACTCGGGGACCCACGGAGCGTCGAAGCGTTTCGCGAGAGCGCGCGCGAGCGTCGTCTTGCCGGTGCACTCCGACCCGGTGACGACGACGCGGAGCGGCCTCACGCCGGCTCCGGCGCCGCGGCGGCGCCCGCGGCCGGCGGCGTCTCGAGCGAACGCTTCCAGTCGCGGAGGCCGACGACGCAGAGCGCGAGGAAGATCGCGTAGAGGAGCGCTGTCAGCCAGAGCCCCTTCGCCAGGTACATCCCGACGTAGCCCACGTCGACGGCGATCCAGAACCACCACGTCTCGATCTTCTTCACCGACTGGAGGTACTGGGCGACGAGGCTGAAGGAGGCGAGCGTGGAGTCGATCCATGGGAACGAAGCGTCGGTGCCGCGGTGGAGGCCGAAGCCGAGCGCCGCCGAGAAGACGGCGCCGGCGAGGACGAGGCCGGCGAGGAGGCGGCGAGAGGCGCGCGACACGGCGAGCGCTCCGCCACCCTCTCCGCCGTGGAGCCACTCCCACCAGCCGTAGAGGCAGACGGCGAAGAAGACGCCCTGGAGCCCCATGTCGGCGTAGAGCTTCGCCTGCCAGAAGACGACCGCGTAGAGCGAGACGTTGACGATGCCCGTGGGCCAGCACCACGGGCTCTCCTTCGCCGTCAGCCAGACGGCGAGGATCCCCGTGAGGAAGCCGGCGACCTCGAGCGGGTTCAGGTCAGAACCCCAGGTCCAGGACGGCCGTCACGCTGCGCGTCGCCATGGGGAAATAGTACGGGATCGCCCCGAGCGACTCCCGCCCGGCCCCGTCGCGCGTCGCGTAGAGCCAGCTGTAGCCGTTTGCCCAGATCCTCTCCTCGTCGAAGAGGTTCTCGACGACGAGCTTCAGCCGCGGGCTTCCGGTCTTCACGTAGCGGGAGAGATCGAAGGAAGCCGAGACGTCGACCTTCCACCACGCGGGGGTCGCGATCCCGCCGGCGTTCGTGTTGTCGAGCCACGCCTTCGCCACGTACCGTCCCGTCGCGCCGAGCGTCAGGCCGGGAAGGGGCGAGCCCTCCACGATCAGGTTCCCGACGAACGGCGGCGAGAGAACCGGCTCGACGTCCGCGAACGTCCGGCTCGTCGTCCCGGCCCACTCGCCCGCACCGTCGTAGACCTCGTAGAACTGCGTCCAGGAGCGGATCCGGTTCCAGCTCCAGTTGCCCGTGAAGCGGAACGCGAGCTCCTCGCGGGGGCGGAAGGCGAGGTCCCACTCGAGGCCGCGCCGGAAGCTCCGCTCGGCGTTCCGCCGGATCGAGAGGCCCACCTCCGACTGCTCGCCGGTGAGCGCGATCTCGTCGCGAAACTCCATGTCGTAGAGGTTCACCTGGGCAGCGAACGGGCCGCGCTTCCACGCGGCGCCGAGCTCGAGGGCCACGACCTTCTCCGGCTTCACCTCGTCGAGGTCGTGCGTGACGGAGATGTTCTCCTCGCCGAGGAGGAGGTCGCCGCGGCCCGGCTCGCGGCTCGTCATCCCGACGGAAGCGTAGAGGGAGAGGTCCTTGCCGAGGTCGCGGCGGACGCCGAGCTTCGGGTTGAGGAACGCCCAGGAGACCGGGTCGACGGCGACGGTGCCGTCGTAGCGGAAGCGGGCCCAGCGGAGCTGCGCGTCGGCGTAGAGGTGCCAGTCGCCGGCGTCGCGCGAGAGCTTCACGAACGTCGAGGCCTCGTCCTTGAAACCGCGGTTCTCGTACGACCGCGCGCCGCCGACGACGTCGCGCGTCCGTCGGCTCCCGAAGTCGCTCCCGTGGACGCCCCACGTCACGCCGAGCGGCCCGAGCGTCGTCTTCAGCGTCACGGCCGCCCCGAGGTTCGTCCAGTCGAGGCCGTACTCGCGGAGCGCCGTCCGGGACGAGTTCCAGAGGCGGTACCACCCTCCGGCGTCGTTCACGTAGAGCTGCCCGGCGAGGCTCGTCGTCTCGGAGAGGAAGCGCGTGTACTGGGCCTGGACGAACTGCTGGCCGAAGCGGTCCTTGTCGTCCGGGGTGAGCGGGTTGAAGCGGGGGTCCTCCTCGAGGACCTCCGGCTCGACGGCGTAGTAGGCCGACTGGGATCGCTCGCGCCCGAGGAAGCCGAAGAGCTTGAAATAGCCCTTCTCGCTCTCGTGCGAGAGGCCCGCGAAGAGGCTCCGCTGGCGGATCTCGGAGTTGTCCCGGAAGCCGTCCGTCGCCTGGTACGAGCCGCGGACGTAGGCCTTGAAGCCCGACGAGCCGAGGCGCCCCGTCTGGACGCCCACCGTCGCCCGCTCCGTCCCGAAGGAGCCGAGCGCGAAGCGGGCCGTCGTCCCGGTCTCCTCGGCGAGGTCGAGGCTCGCGAAGTTGACCGAGCCGACGAAGCTGGCGACGCCCGCGGCGGACGTCCCGACGCCGCGCTGCACCTGGAGGCTCTCGACGGAGCTCCCGAGGTCGCCGAAGTCGACGAAGTAGAGCGTCCCGTCCTCCGGCTCGTTCAGCGGGACGCCGTCGAGCGTGAAGTTGATCCGGGTCGGGCCGACGCCGCGCATCGAGACGTAGGAGTAGCCGTTCCCGAGTCCCGTGTCGGAGTAGTAGGTCATCGCCGGGAGGTCGGCGAGGAGCGCCGGGACGTCCTGTCCGAGGTTCTTCCTCTCGATCTCCGCGCGCGGGACGTCGGTCTTCGTGACCGGCGTGTCGACGTCCGCGCGGACCGCCTGCACGACGACCTCCTCGACGCGGCGGGGCATCGGCGGGACCTTCTCGGAGGCCGGGTCGCCCGCGGGCCCGGCGCTCGCGACGGCCCCGGGCGTCGAGGCCGGGGGCTCGGCAGACGCTCCGTGCGCGATCGAATCCGCCGCGGCCGCCCGCGGCGGCTCGGCGGAATCGGCCGCCGGCGCGAGTCCGACGAGCGCGAGGAACGGCGCGAGCGCGAGCGCGCCCGCGAGGGTTCGGATCTTCTTCTTCCGGGCTCGGGTCATGGAAGCGCCTCCTCTCCCGCGCCTGAGGCGCGGGCGATCGAAGCGGATCCGTCGGGGTCTCTCGAGGTTTGCGGAAGCTCCCGCTTCCGTTTGCCGTTCCCTTCGCCGGTATGACCCGGATCAGGTTCGAGGGTTTGCTCTCAGGCCGGTCTCCCGGCCACCCCTAGGCATCCGTCGGGCGGGAATATGGGCCGGCACGGCCGCCGTGTCAACGTTCGACCGAGCGCGCGGCCCGGTGCGTACCGAGCTCCGCGGGGTAGAGGACGCCGCTGCATACTTCGCGGTGTGAGCGTCGGACGGAATGACCCCTGCCCCTGCGGAAGCGGGAAGAAGTTCAAGGTCTGCTGTCTTCGCCTCGGCCGGAAGGCCCCGACCGAGAACGAGGCCTTCTCCACGGCCGACCTCCCGGCCCGATTCCGCGAGAGCGTGGCGTCGATCCTGAGCGCGGGAGCGGACATCGCCACGGCGGAGGTCCGGGCGGCCGTCGCCCTCGCGGGCGAGCTCTGCCTCGAGGACGCCGCAGCCGACGACGAGGCGCTCCGTCCCTGCCACCTCGCTTTCGCCATGATGTCGGAGCTGATTCGGAAAAACGGGGGCGGCGAGGAGGAGCTCGTCTCGGCCTTCCTCCCGCGTCTCCCGTTCGACGTCGTCCTCGACGACGAGGGGCGAACCGCCGGCGACCTGCTCCTCGAGCGGCATGGCGCCACGCTCCCGGAGCCGGCCCGCGAGGCCGTGCGAGCCCTCGTCGAGGCCGAAGACGCCCTCTGCCGCGTCGAGAAGGCCGGTGGCCGGGTCTTCATCGAGGACCTCGGGACCGGGACGAGGCTCCCGGCGGCGGAGGCATTCCGACAGGGAGCGCCGGGGTTGACGGCCCGCCTCGTCCGCTACAGGGGGCGACATGTCCCTCTCGATCCCGAGCTCGTCGACGAGCCGGACGACCCCTGGTACGCGGACGATCTGGGGGACCGCTTCGACCACGCCGAGGACCTCCTGACGCGGTTCGGCCTGAGGCTCCGGAGCCGCATGAAGGGCGGTGGAATCGGGGGAGAGCTCGTGAAGCTCGCGTTCGGACAGAGACCGGACACGGAGAGGCGCGTTCCCGACGTCCGGAACGCCGAGGGGCACCGTCTGGTCTTCACGACGCTCCGCTGGGACATCGCCTGGGAGCCCGGCGCGCGCGCTTCGCTCGCGACGGTGGAAGGGCTCGAGCTCGAAGAGACGGCCACCGGTCTCGCAGGCACGTTCCTGAAGAAGCAGCCGCCGAAGGCCCGGAAGATGCCCGGAGAGACGATCACCGTGGGCGCGCTGAAGCTCGAGGACGGGATGCTCGTCGTGGAGACGAGCTCGGCCGAGCGCGCGGAGCGGCTCCGGAAGAAGCTCGACAAGGCGCTCGGAAAGACCGCGACGTTCCGGAGCATCACGAGCGAGCCCGTCGAGGATGCCCTCGGGAAACCGGTCGACCCGGTCGTCGCGGCGCGGCGGGACGCCGATCAGGCGAAGCTGATGGCGCTCCCCGAGGTCCGCGAGGCGCTCGCGAAGATGGGGCGCGACCACTCCCTCGCCTGGTGCGACATGGTCATCCCGGCCCTCGGGAACCGCCGGCCGCGGACGCTCGTGAAGACGGAGAGCGGGCGGCGGAAGGTCGAGGCGCTCCTCGCGGAGTTCGCGGACCACCAGGCGCGGCAGCCCGACAACCCCTCGCCGATGGACCTCGGCCTCATCCGGAGGGAGCTGGGGCTGGATCGGACGAACTAACCGAAGCCCATCGCGAGGAGCGGCGGAGCCTCCCGAAGGAAGGACGCCTGTATGTCGTGCCACGCCGCCTCCGTGAGCCCCGCCGGGTACACCGGGTCCCGCTCGGCGTCCTCGAACCAGGTCAGAGCGCGGAGGACGTGATGAAGGTCGGCCTCGGCGACACCGTAACGCTCGCAGTTGGCCCGGCACGCCTCTTCGAGCGTCACGCCGCCTCGGCGGAGGATCTCCGCGAGGTCCCAGAAGTCTTGCCGGAGTCCGCGACGAGAGAGGGCTCCGAGCCTCATCGCGGCAAGGTCGAGGAGGGATGCCAGGGCGATGCCGTGCTCCATCGGCGGGACGGACTTCAGCCGATCCAGGGCACGCCGCTGGGAGACAGGTCCAGCTGTACCCGAGGCCGGTATCAAAGTCCTCGAGTACTCTGTCCGTACTGGAGGCGCTCGTGATCGCACCTCGGCCGGCCCTGGCGGCTCTCATCCTGCTGGCTGCCGGGGTGAGGCCCCTCGCCGCGCAAGAGCCGGCGGCGGCCGCGGCGGCACGCCCGCGCGTCGGTCTCGCGCTCTCCGGAGGCGGAGCCCGCGGGGGAGCGCTCGTCGGCGTCCTGAAGGTGCTGGAAGAGCTCCGCATCCCGGTCGACTTCGTGGCCGGGACGAGCAGCGGGTCGCTCGCCGGCGCGCTCTACGCGATCGGGATGCCGACGGAGAGGATGGCCGAAGAGCTCCGGACGATCGACTGGGAAGGCGCGTTCTCCGACGTCTCGTCGAGGAAGGACCGCGCGTTCCGGCGCAAGGAGGACGACTCCCGCTACCTGATCAACGTCGAGCTCGGCTTCTCGCGCGGCAAGCTCGTCGTTCCTTCCGGCCTGGTCGCCGGCCAGCGGCTCGGCTACCACCTCCGGAGATGGACGTGGCCCGCCTCGGCGGTCCGGGACTTCGACCGGCTTCCGATCCCCTTCCGAGCCGTCGCCACGGACGTCGAGACGGGTGAGGCCGTCGTCCTCGGCACGGGCGACCTGGCGCGAGCGGTCCGCGCGAGCATGTCGATGCCCGGCTTCCTTTCGGCGGTGGAGCTGGACGGCCGGCTCCTCGTCGACGGCGGGGTCGCGCGCAACCTGCCGATCGATGTCGTGCGGAAGATGGGGGCGGAGGTCGTCGTCGCCGTCGACATCTCGATGCCGCTCGCCAAGCGGGACGCGCTCGACGGATTCCTGAAGGTCCTGGTGCAGACCAGCGGTTTCCTCACCCGGCAGAACGTCGAGAGGCAGATCGAGACGCTTCGCGGGCAGGACGTCCTCATCACGCCCGACCTCGACGAGATGGACACGTTCGATTTCCCCCGGTTCAGGGAGGCGATCGGGCGGGGCGAGACGGCGGCGCGCGCCGCCGCCGGGCGACTCGCCGGGCTCTCCGTCTCGCCGGAGGCGTACGCGGCCTGGAAGGCGGCGCACCCACCCCTCTACACCGACGAGCCCCCCGACATCGCGGAGGTCCGAGTCGAGACCGCCGACCCCTCCGAGGCCGGTATCCTGGCGCATTCGGTCGATCTCCGCGCCGGGCTCCTCGACTGGGATGCGCTTTATGGAAGTCTCCAGGAGGTCCAGGGGCTCGGCGGCTACGAGACGGTCGACTTCCTCGTCGAGGGGAGGGAGCGCCGGGTCCTCACGATCACCCCGCGTCCGGCGGTTCCCGCGCCGGGCCGGGTCCGGGCCGGCCTCGACTTCGGTACCGAGTTCGCGGGCGAGAGCTCTTTCGGCCTCCGCGTGGGGTGGTCCCGTACGCACCTCAACCGGCTTCGGGGCGACCTCAAGACCCACCTGGAGATCGGACGCCGGACCCTCTTCTCGACGGAGCTCTACCAGCCCCTCGATTCGAGGCAGCGGTTCTTCGTCTCGCCGAGCCTCGGCTGGGACCGTTCGCTGCGGGACGTCTTCCTGGACGACGTCGTCACGGCGCGCTACTTCGACACCCGCCTCCAGGCGCGCCTCGACGCGGGAGTGGCCCTGGGCCCGCTCGGCGAGCTCCGCGTCGGCGTCCTCCGGGACCAGTCCCGGTTCTCGGTCGAGGTCGGCGACCCGGCCATCGAAGACGCGAAGGTCGACCGGGCCGGCGCGGTCCTCCTCGCCCGGTTCGATCAGCTCGACAACGCGAGGCTCCCCCGCTCGGGGTGGGCCGCGGAAGTCGGGGCCGGCGTCTACGGGAAGGTCCTCGGCGGCGACGTCCGCTACGACGAGGCCTCGATGGCGGTGACGGGCGCCCGCTCGTTCGGCGAGTGGACGGTCCACGGCGGCATCGAGGGCTCCGGACCTTTCGGCGGGACGACGCTCCCGTTCTTCGACCTGAACCGGCTGGGCGGGTTCGGGAGGCTCTCGGGCCTCCGGACCGGGCAGGTCTCCGGGCAGTACGCTGGCCTGGCGCGCGTCGGCACCCGGTTCCGAGTCTCGAAGCTCCCGAGCCTCGTGGGGAGCGGCATCTTCGTCGGGGCCACCGTGGAGGCGGGGAACGTCTGGGACCGGACGCGGGCCATCGGGCTCTCGAGCCTGATCTGGGCGGGGAGCCTCTACGGCGCGGCCGACACGATCCTCGGGCCGGTCTACCTGGGGTGGGGCGTCGCGGAGGAGGGGCGGAACACGTTCTTCTTCTCGCTCGGCCTGCCGCTGTAGCGCGGGCCAAAGGACCCAGCCGGCCCTGGACCGATTCAGGGGGGCGCACGTCTCCGTCGGCGTTCTCGTGGACCCGACCCGGTGCCTCCAGTAGCATTCGCCGTTCGTGCGGCAGAGCGCCTCCTCAAAGCGCCTTTGGGCGGCGCTCGGCATTCTCGCGACGGCGGCCATCCTGCTCCGCCAGGCGGGGCAGCGGAACTGGAGCTACTGGCTCGACGAGGCCATGCAGGTCTCGTACGTCCGCGGGTCGCTCCGAGATCTCTGGGTCGCGGTCCGCTTCGACGGCGTCCACCCGCCGCTCGACTACCTCGTGACCTGGGCGGCGTACCACCTCGGGGACGGTCGCGAGCCGGTCCTGCGCCTGATGCCGTCCCTTTGGATGACCCTGGCGGCGGTGCTCGCGTTCCTGTTGTCGGGCGGCGTGGAACGGCCGGCCCGCTCCCTGGCCGCCGGGCTGTTCCTCCTCGGGACTCCGCTCGGCATCTACCTCGGACAGGAGATCCGGCCCTACGCGCTCGCCATCCTGCTCGTCACCCTCGTCGCCACCCTCCTCGAGCCTGTGGCGACCCTCACGCGCCGCCGGCTCGCGTGGGCGAGCGTCGCGAGCACGCTCGCCGTACTGACCCTCTACCTGACCGCCGTGCCGCTCGCGGTCCTCTGGGGGAGCGTGCTTTGGCACGCGAGGAGTCGTCGCGCCCTCTTCCTCGAGACGCTCCTCGCCTCCGGGCTCCCGGCGGCGACGCTGGGCGGCTGGCTCTGGCTCGTCCGGGCCTCGATCGCGCGCCACGAAGAGCGTTTCCCGGTCGATCTCTCCCTGTCGGGCCTCGGTTCACTCGCGAACGGCCTCCTCGCCTGGCGAGAGGAGTGCCCGCGTCTCCTGGCCGGCGCCGTCCTCCCCGCGGTGCTCATCGGCCTCGGCCTCTTCGCGACGTCGCGTCGCCGCTCCTGGCGCCAGCCCGCCCTGCTGCTCGCGACGACGCTGGGCGTGGTCGCCCTGCTCGCGCTCGCGCAGCACTGGATCGACGTCCGGTACCTCGCGCTCGCGCTCGTCCCGTGCAGCGTCCTGTTCGGCGAGGGGGTAGACTTCGTCCTGCCCGACCGCCCGCGGACGCGCGCCGCGCTCCTCGGCCTCTTCCTCGCGCTCCACACGCCTGCGTATCTCGAGAACCTCCGGAGCGCCCGGCCGAACTGGCGCCAGGTCGCAACCTACCTCTCCTTCCAGGATGGGGTCGGCGTGCGAGGCGACATCTACGGCCTGGACGACTGGTCGTACCTCTGCCTGCGGGCCCAGCCTCTCGTCGCGGCGCGAGTGAAGGGCTCCGTCACGGAAGCGAACGCCTCCGAGGCCCTTCGGGGCGAAGGATGGCTCGTGCGAACGCCCCACTATCGAGGCGCGGCCGACCCGGACCGCCTCGTCGGGGAGACGCGCCCCTGGGCGCGCAGCCCCGAGGCGGAGGACGCGCGCGTCTATCGCTTCCGAGACGGAAAGGTCGTGCCCCCGTGACGGCGCGCGCCGCCGCCGCGGTGCTGGTCCTGCTGGCAGGCGCTTGCGCGCCGCCGACGCGCGCGTTGCGCATCGAGATGCGCTCCGAGGCGGACCGCGCGCACCTGGTCCGGGGCTGGTCGGGCTTCGAGGGCGCGGACGGCCCGACGTCGCTGCGCTTCTGCTGGGTCGAAGGGACGTCGTCGAAGGTCGAGGTCGGGCGACCCGCCCGCGCGGGGACGGCGCGCCTTCGGATCCGGGCCTGGCCCTTCGCGTTTCCGGGTCTCCCGGAGCAGACCGTCCAGCTGTGGGTGAACTCGATGTACGTCGGCACGCGAGTCATGACGAGCGAGCCGGTCGAGTACGAGTGGGCTTTCCCGGCCGCGCTCTTCCAGCGTGGCGGCAACGACCTCTACCTGCTGTTCGGTCGCGCGAACAGACCGAGCGACGTCATCCCGGGCAACGGCGACACGCGCGAGCTCGCCGCCGCAGTGGAGTTCCTGGAGCTCACCACGGGTCGCTGACGTTCGCGGGTCTGCCTTCCCGGAGGTCGCGCGGCGGGAGAGGCGGCTTCCGGGGGGCGCTCTACGCGGCCCCCCGGAAGCCCCCGAGCCCGGCGCGCGTCCCTCGCCTAGCCGGCGGAGACGCGGCGCCGGAGGGTGTCGATCAGGTCGGTCACCTTGCGACAGGAGTCGCAGTCCATGTTCGTGTTCGTGCAGGGGACGCCGTCCGCCTGCGACTCGGAGCACTTCGGGTCGACGGCGAACTTCAGGACCTCGGTGAAGAGGGCGTCGAGACGCTCCTTCAACGGGCTCTCGGGAATGGCGCGGAGGGAGGAGACGAGCTTCCACTCCTCCGGGGAGAGCGTCACCGGCACGGGCGCGCTCACGGGACGGTGACCTCGGAGGCCGCCTTGACGCCCCACTCGAAGGCCTGCTCGTTGAGCGGGATCATGGCGCACTTGTCCTTCAAGGCGCGGCGGACGGCGGTGAGGAAGCTCTCCTTCGGAAAGATCCCCGTGGCCGCCTGGAGCGCGCCGAGGGCGACGATGTTCTTGACCATGAGCTTGCCGAGGTCCTTGGCGATCTCCGACATCGGGACGCCGACCATCTTCACGCCGCTCTTCACGGGGGTGTAGTCCGTGATGATGGAGCTGTCGTAGATGATCGTCCCGCCCGGCCGGACGTCCGGCCCGAACTTGACGAGGCTCGGCATGTTGAACGCGATGAGGACGTCCGGGTTCGGGGAGGCGGGGGAGAGGACCTCGGCCTCGGCCACGTGGACGTCGGCGTAGGAGGTGCCGCCGCGCGACTCGGGGCCGTAGGCCGGGATGTGCGTCGCGTCGAAGCCCTCGTTGATGCCGGCGTGGACGATGAGCATCGCGGCCGTCTGGGCGCCGTCGCCGCCGGAGCCGGCGAGCTTGAGCGAGATGTCGTGCTTCGCGACGTGGTTCGGGAACGACGAGCAGAAGCGGGGCGCCTTCTCCTCGCCCGCGCCGATCTCCTTCAGGACGCGCTCCGTCTCGAACGTCGGGGCGGGCCGATCCCACCAGGGCTCCCGCGTCTCGTCCTTCTTCACGCCGAGCGGGAACATCGGGAGCATCTTCTCCTCGACCCACTTCTCGGCCTGCTCGGGCGTCGCCTTCAGGTGCGTCGGGCACTCGGCGAGGACCTCGACGAACGAGAAGCCGCGCTTCTCGACCTGGTTCTGAAGCGCCTTGTGGATCGCCTTCTTCGCGCGGTTCCTCTGCTTGGGGTTGAAGAGGGCGACCCGCTCGACGTAGACGGGGCCGTCGAGGCCGGCGATCAGCTCGGCCATCTTCATCGGCTGGCCCATGAACTCGACGCGGCCGTCGGGGCTCGTGGCCGTACGCTGGCCCATGAGGGTCGTCGGGGCCATCTGGCCGCCGGTCATGCCGTAGATCGCGTTGTTGACGAAGATGACGGTGATCGGGATGCCCATCTGGGCCGTCGAGACGATCTCGGCGAGGCCGATCGAGGCGAGGTCGCCGTCCCCCTGGTAGGAGATGACGATCGACTCGGGGTTCGCGAGCTTGTGCCCGATCGCGACGGCGGGGGCGCGGCCGTGGGCGGCCTGCGTGTTGCCGACGTCGAAGTAGTAGTAGAGGAAGACGGAGCATCCGACCGGGGAGACGGCGACGGTCTTGTCCTGGATGCCGAGCTCGTCGATCGCCTCTCCGAGGTACTTGTGGGCGAGGCCGTGGCCGCAGCCCGGGCAGTAGTGCGTGGAGTGGCCCTTGAGCCCCTCACCGTGCGAGTGGCGCTCGAACTTGCCGTAGAAGGCGGACGTCGTCATACGGTCACCTCCTGCCCCGCGGCGACTTTCAAGATGACCTCCTCCATCTGCGGCAGCACGCCGCCGAAGTGGCGCACGTGCTCGATCTCGGGGTATTCGCGGATCCGGGCGTTCGCGAGCGCGATCTTGACCTCGTCCTCGAGCTGGCCGTTCGAGGCCTCGACGACGACGATGCGCTTCGCGTTCGGGAGGACCGTCTTCAGCTTCTCGATCGGGAAGGGCCAGACCGTGACCGGGCGGAAGAGCCCGGCCTTGATGCCGCGGGAGCGGAGGACCTGGACGGCCCCCTTCGCGGTCCGGGCCGGCGTGTTGCACGCGACGAGGAGCACCTCGGCGTCGTCGCACATGTAGAGGTCGGCGCGCTGCTCGACCTGCATCGACGCGTACTTGGCGTTGAGAACCACGTTCCACTTCTCGAGGTCGACCTCGGAGAGGTAGATCGAGGAGATCAGGTTCCGCCGGTGCTCGAGGTCGCCGTAGACGGCCCACTTCGGGATGCCCGGCTTCACCAGCGACTCGGGGAGAGAGACCTTGCCGGTCATCTGGCCGAGGTAGCCGTCGGAGGCGATGACGACCGGGTTGCGGTACTTGAACGTCAGCTCGAACGCCAGCATCGTCAGGTCGAGCATCTCCTGCGGCGTCGAGGGCGTCAGGACGATCGCGTGCGTGTTGCCGTGGCCGAGGCCGCGGCAGCAGAGCTTGATGTCCGACTGCTCGGGAGCGATGTTCCCGAGGCCCGGCCCGCCGCGCATGACGTTGATGAAGACGCCCGGGACCTCGGCCCCGATCATGTAGCTGATCCCCTCGAGCATCAGCGAGAAGCCGGGGGACGAGGTGAACGTCATCGAGCGCATCCCCGCGCCGCCGCAGCCGTACATCATGTTGACGGTCGCGACCTCGGAGACGGCCTGCAGGAACGTCCCGTCGAGGTGGGGCATGAGCTTCGCCATCAGCTCGGCGCCCTCGGTCGAGGGGGTGATCGGATAGCCGAAGAAGTGGCGGCAGCCGGCGAGGAGCGCGCCGACGGCGGCGGCGTAGTTCCCCTTCAGGACGAGGGGCTCCATCTTCGGGAGCGGGACGACCTGGTCGGGGATGTCGACCGGCTCGGGGGCGTCGGTCATCCGGTCGCCGAAGAGCTTCGCGGGGTCCTGGAGCTCGTAGTCGGCGTCGGCCGGGGTCTGCTGAAGTCCGTAGGGCTCGGGGCAGGCGTCGATGCAGAGTCCGCACCCGTTGCAGTTCGTCAGGTCGAGGACGATCGGCGTGAGCCCGGTCTTCGGGTTGATCTCGGTCCCCATCGAGATGCAGTGCTTCGGGCAGGCGCTGATGCAGCGTCCGCAGCCCTTGCAAAACTCGGGGAGGACGAACGGTTTCGGTCTTTCCTTCAGGGCGGGCATGGTGCCTCCTCCGACGAGGAGTTTACCGGCCCGGACCTGATGAATTCTCACCATTTCCCGGGTAATCGTTTCGGATCAGAGCATGGTATCAGCACACGTGCAAACGCGACAGCCCGCGAAGGGGGCGGCCCGGGGGCCCGGACGGCGGGACGTCAACGGCGGCCGGCGGCGCGCCGGGCGTCGATCGCGCGGATCGCCTCCAGGGCGCCGAGAGGAAGCGAGATCCCGGTCGGGCGCGCGGCGTGCCTCGAGGCCGAGAAGAGATGCTCGAGAGAATCCGAGGCGGGCGCCCCGAAATCGCGGCCGAGCTCCGGCTCTCGAGGGTTGATCCTCACGAGGGTCCGTCGCGTGCCCTGCACCGCCCGCTCGGAGAACGTCCGGACGGAGGGGACGCTCGTCCCCGCGCCGAGCTCGAGGACGACGAGCGGGCCGGAGACGCCGTCGAGCCAGTCTCCGAGCGTCTCCATCTGGGCCGAGGTCCGCGCGTCGTCCCAGCCGAGGTCGCCGAAGAGGAGGATGTTCGGGCGCGCGAGGCCGCGGCAGCCGGGGCACGTCGGGAACGGCTCGCGGGCACGGCAGGAGGCCGCGTCGACCTCGACGTCGACGCCCTCCGCGGAGCGGATCGGCTCGCCGCAGCCGCGGAGGCACTGGAGGTGGTGGATGGAGCCGTGGCACTCCGCGACGCGCCCGTCGGGGAAGCCCGCCTTCTGGAACTGGCCGTCGACGTTCGAGGTGAAGACGAACGCGCCGTGCCTCGTCTCCGAGGCCCAGCGCAGGAGCGTGCGGAAGCCCTCGTGGGGAACCGTCTCGCGGTAGAGGCCGAGGCGGTGGCCGTAGAAGCCCCAGGCGAGCGCGGGGTCCCGGAAAAACCAGTGCGGGCTCGCGAGCTGCTCGAAGCGGAGGCCGAGGTCGCGGAAGGCGGGGTAGGCGCGCCAGAAACCTTCGGGGCCGCGGAAGTCAGGGAGGCCGGAGTCGACCCCCATCCCGGCTCCCGCCGTGACGAGGATCGCGTCCGCGTCGTCGACGGCGCGGGCGGCGCGGTCGAGCGCGGGCTCGAGCCCGGACTCGAGTGAGGTGTCGGGGGCCATCCGGGAATTCTAGGCGGCGCGCGGGTCGAACCCGGGTCAGAGCGCCTCGACGAGGAGCTTCTCGCGCGCGGCGGCGCGCAGGAGCTCCTTCAGGGCGAAGATGTGGTCGCCCGGGCAGCTCGTCTCCTTCACCTCGCGGTGACCGTACACGTTGTCGACGTCGGCGCCGAACGCCTCATAGAGGCTCCGGCCGGCCGGGTCGATCCCGCGGAGGCCTGAGATCCAGGCGATGAGGTCGACGAGGGACGCGAGCTGCTCCTGCGTCGGTTGCTGGTCGTACGGAGGATGAAAGTAGCCGAGGAGCGAGAGTCCCGTGCTCTCCCTGTTGTAGCCGTCGTGAGCTCCCTGTACGTCGGTCGAGTCGTCGTCGTCCTCGCGCCCCTGGAAGACGTCGCCGTGCCGGCAGACGACCCACGCGTAGCCGATGTCGTTCCAGCCGTTCGTGTCCATGTGGAACGCCTGGATCGCGCGCAGCCGGGCGGCGCACTCGGCGCGGGTCGAGGCCGAGAAGTCGTCGACGGACGCGGTGTGGTGGACCCCGACGTGTCCGGCCCGCGTGTAGGAGTAGGCGTACTTCGGCGGGCGGGCACCCCAGGTGCCGCGGCGGAGGATCGACGGGCGCGGCGCGCTCGAGACCGGCTCGGGCTCTTCGGGTTCGGGGGCACGCGCGCGGCGGACTCCGGACGCTCTCGAGCGATCCCGCCCCGTCGCCCCGCGCGCGTCTACCCTGCCGGGCTCGATCGGCGGAGCGTCCTCGATCGCGGCCGGCCCCGGGTCGATGAGGTGGAAGCCCACCCGGGAGAGCGACGGTTCGCCGTCCCCGCGGGCCGGCAGTCGGACGCGGTAGCGGACCCATCGGCTGCCGGGGGAGACGAAGACGAGCGGGCCGAGGGCGTCTCCGCCGAAGGGATTGGGCGAGCCGTCCTCGCGGAGCGGGTCGATCGTCTCTTCGGCGGGCGCCGGAATCCAGCGCCCCCAGGCGAGGCCGTCCGCGCTGACGGCGATCTCGAGCTCGGCGCCCGGCGCCGCCTTCCAGTGCGGGCCGATCGCGGAGAAGGTGATGCCGGCGTCGAGGGGCGGCGAGGCGTAGCGGGCGCTCCGCTCGGCGTGGAGGCCGTCGGCACGCACCGTGACGCCCGCCTCGAGCCGGCCCTGGGCGAAGCCGGCTCCCTGCCGGGCGATTCGCACGGCTCGCACCTCGGCTCGCACGGAGAGGGCCGGCCAGGCCGCGAGGGCCGTCGCGAGGAAGAGCCGGATCATCCTCCCGCGCATCCGGTCGCCCTTCTCCACCCGCGCGGTCTCGTTCGAGACTCGGGCGGTCAGCAGGAGACGGCCCGGGGCAGCTTCTTCGCCTCGGCGATCCAGGCCTGGACCTTCGAGATCGGAGGGAGGAGGCGGACGAGGCGCTTCTCGGCGTTGACCTGCCTCATCTTCTGGACGAGGTTCTCGGCCTTGCGCCCCGCGAGCTCGACGACGGTGTCGACGCCCGCGTTCTCGAGGAGGTCGGCGTACTGGGTCCCGATTCCCTTCACGCGGTAGAGGTCGGCGCGGTTCACCCACTCGAGGATGAGCTTCTCGGAGACGCCGGACTTCGCCGCGAGGTCGACGCGTCCCTTCTTCGTCGCCCCGGCCTTCAGCAGGGCCGCCTTGGAGCGGATCCCGAGCGCCTTCATTTTCTCGCCGTACGTCTCGCCGATCCCCTCGATTGCCTTGATTCCGGGCATGTCGTACCTCCTCGAGCTGCACCCGAAAGTCTAGGCCCGATCCGGAGCTCCGGCGCGGGGGCGCTAGTCCGAATCAGCGGCGGCCAGCGCGCAGGGCGGCGACACACATCTTCGCGCGCTCGAGCCGGAGCGCATCGAGGGCCTCCGAGAGCCTCGCGCTCCGCCCGCGGAAGCCGGCGAGCTCCTCGGCGGAAAGGAAGAGGAGCTCCGCCTCCGAGACGGCCGTGACCGACTCGGCCTGGAGCAGCTCCCGCCCCTCGGCGAGGTCGCCGAAGACCTCGTGCGGCCGGAGGAGCGCGACCGCGACCTCCCGGTCGTCCGCGCGGAAGGTGACGCGGAACGCGCCCCGCTTGACGACCCAGGCGCCTTTCGCGGGACGGCCCTCCTGGACGACGAGCGTTCCGGCGGGCACGGCCACCGTCTCCAGCTTTCGGGTCAGCTGCCGCAGCTCGGGCTCCGAGAGAACCCCGAAGACACGGGAGCGGGCGAGCGCGGAGAGGAGGACGCGCTCCTCGTAGAGCTGGTTCAGCGCCTCGGCGAGGGGGCGGTGCTTCCGGGCGATCGGGACGAGGGCGTTGCGGTCGAGCTCGAGGAGGTTCGACTGCTCCCGCGCCGTGACCGTCGCGTAGCTCGGAAGGCCGGTCAGGAATGCGGCCTCGCCGATCACCTCGCCGTCGCGCGCGGTCCGGAGAAGCACCTCGGTCCCGAGGTCGTGTCGCGCCGTGACGGCGAGGGTCCCCTGGACGACGAAGTAGACCGAGCTTCCCTCGACCCCTTCGCGTATGAGGACCTCTCCGGGGGCGAGCGAGATCAGGTTGATCTTCTGGAGCACGAGGTCGAGGAGGAGCGGCGGGATGTCGCGCAGGAGGGGAATCCCGGACTGCGCGTCGTGGACCGCCTCCCTCTTCAGCGTCCATTCGGAAGGCCCGGATGCGACCGGCTCAGGCTCTTCGGTCGACGGGGCTGCGGGGAGCCCGGACGCCATCGCCGGCTTCGGGAGCGAGCCGCTTGCGGGCGCCACCGGATCGGGTCCGGGCCGGGTGAACGAGCCAGAAGGCGGCGGCCCCGCGGGCCGCGGCGCAGCGGGCGGAGCCGCCGAACGCGCGGCCCGCTCCGCCTCCAGCTCCTTCTCGAGGTCGAGGATCTTCTGGAGCTGAAGGTGCGAGAGGTACGTGGAGGAGGTGAGCTCGCTGTCCGGATCGAGCTGAGCGGCCTTCTTGAAGATGGCGATCGCCTGCTCCAGGCGGCCCTTCGACTGGACGATCGGTCCGAAGCGGTTCAGGACCCGGACGGCGTCCGTGCGTCGGCCGCTCGCGACGAGCGCGTCGGCGAGGCGCAGGGCTGCGGCCGCGTCGGCGGGGTTCTCCTTCAGCCGCTTCGTCGCGGTTTCGATCGTCTCACGCACCGCCGCGGAGTCGCCTTTCGGACCGTCCGAGAAGAGCCCCATCGCGACGGACTGTACGCGTTCGGGGCCGGAGCGCAAGCGCGAGGGGTGGAATGGAATAAGGGCCGCGGGATCGCTCCCGCGGCCCTCTCCGCGTGACCGGTTCGGGTGGCGCGCCTACGCCGTCATCTGCCGCAGCACGAACTGCAGGATGCCGCCGTGGCGGTAGTAGTCGACCTCGTTCGGGGTGTCGAGGCGCAGGGTGGCGGTGAAGGTCTTCTTCGTGCCGTCCTCGGCCGTCGCGGTGACGGTGAGCTTCTTGTGCGGCGTCAGGCCCTCGGCGACGCCGGCGACGTCGAACGTCTCCTTCCCGGTGAGGCCGAGCGTCTGGGCGTCCTCGCCCGCGGCGAACTGGAGCGGGAGGACCCCCATGCCGGCGAGGTTCGAGCGGTGGATCCTCTCGAACGACTTCGCGACGACGGCCTTCACGCCGAGGAGCATCGTCCCCTTCGCGGCCCAGTCGCGCGAGGAGCCGGTGCCGTACTCGGCGCCCGCGAAGACGACGAGGGGAGTCCTCGAGGCCTGGTACTTCATCGCGGCGTCGTAGATCGACATCGGCTCGCCGGTCGGGACGTGGACGGTGACGCCCCCCTCGGTCCCCGGGAGCATCAGGTTCTTCAGGCGGATGTTCGCGAACGTGCCGCGCATCATGACTTCGTGGTTGCCGCGGCGGGCGCCGTACTGGTTGAAGTCGGCGGGCTTCACGCCGTTGTCGCCGAGGTACTTCGCGGCCGGCGAGCCCTTCGCGATGTTCCCGGCGGGGGAGATGTGGTCGGTCGTGATCGAGTCGCCGAGGAGGGCGAGGCAGCGGGCGCCCTGCACGTCGGCGAGGGGCGCGGGCTCCTTGCCGAGGTTCTCGAAGAACGTCGGCTTCCTCACGTAGGTCGACGTCGCGTCCCAGGCGAAGGTGCTCCCCTCCGGCACGGAGAGGGCCTGCCAGCCGGCGTCGCCCTCGAAGACCGACCCGTAGGCCTTCTCGTACTGGGCCGGGGTGATCGACCTCGCGATCGTCTCTGCGACCTCCTGAGGCGTGGGCCAGAGGTCCTTCAGGTAGACGGGTTGTCCGTTGCGGTCGTTGCCGAGCGGCTCGGTCGTCAGGTCCTTGTCCATCTCGCCGGCGAGCGCGTAGGCGACGACGAGCGGCGGCGAAGCCAGGAAGTTCATCTTCACCTGCGGGTTCACGCGCCCCTCGAAGTTCCGGTTGCCGGAGAGGACCGACGCCACGACGAGGTCGCCCGTCCGGACCGCCTCGGAGACCTTTTCGGGGAGCGGGCCGCTGTTGCCGATGCAGGTCGTGCAGCCGTAGCCGACGAGGTGGAAGCCGAGCGCCTCGAGGTAGGGCATGAGGCCCGCCGCCGTGAGGTAGTCGGTGACGACCTTCGAGCCGGGGGCGAGCGACGGCTTCACCCACGGCTTCGTGTCGAGGCCGCGCTCGACGGCCTTCTTCGCGAGGAGGCCGGCGGCGACGAGGACCGACGGGTTCGAGGTGTTCGTGCAGGAGGTGATCGCCGAGATGACGACGGCGCCGTGCGGCAACTCGTACGTGACCCGCCCCTCGGCGACGGGGACGGTCGCGTCGGCCGACCCGCCCTTGCCGAGCATCGCCGGGAGCTGCTCGCGGAAGACCTTCTTCGCGTCCTTCAGGGCGATCCGGTCCTGCGGGCGCTTCGGCCCGGCGAGGGACGGGACGACGTCGCCGAGGTCCAGCTCGAGCGTGCCGGAGAAGCGCGGCTCGGGGGCGTCCTCGGAGCGCCAGAGGCCCTGCGCCCTGCAGTACGCCTCGACGAGCGGGGCGAGCGCCTTGCGGCCGGTGAACTCGAGGTACTTGACCGTCTCGCCGTCGACCGGGAAGAAGCCCATCGTCGCGCCGTACTCGGGCGCCATGTTCGCGATCGTGGCGCGGTCCGTGAGCGGCAGCGCCGCCAGGCCCGGCCCGTAGAACTCGACGAACTTCCCGACGACTCCCCTCTTGCGGAGCATCTGCGTGACCGTGAGGACGAGGTCGGTCGCCGTCGCCCCTTCGGGGAGCCTGCCGAAGAGCTTCATCCCGACGACCTCGGGGATCAGCATCGAGACGGGCTGGCCGAGGAGGGCGGCCTCCGCCTCGATCCCGCCGACGCCCCAGCCGAGGACGCCGAGCCCGTTGATCATCGTCGTGTGCGAGTCGGTGCCGACGAGGGTGTCGGGGTAGGCGACGCCCTCCTCGTTCGTGAAGACCACCTTCGCGAGGTACTCGAGGTTCACCTGGTGGCAGATGCCGGTGCCGGGAGGGACGACGCGGAAGTTCTTGAACGCGCTCTGCCCCCAGCGGAGGAACTCGTAGCGCTCCCTGTTCCGCTCGTATTCGAGGTCGACGTTCTGCCCGAACGCGAGCGAGGAGGCGAAGTTGTCGACCTGGACGGAGTGGTCGATGACGAGGTCGGCGGGAGAGAGCGGGTTGACCCGGGCCGGGTCGCCCCCCATCGCGACGATCGCCTCGCGCATGGCGGCGAGGTCGACGACCGCAGGGACGCCGGTGAAGTCCTGCATCAGGACGCGCGCGGGGTGGAAGGCGATCTCCTTGTCCGGCTCGGCCTTCGGGTCCCAGCTCGCGAGGGCGAGGACGTCCTCTGCCTTCACGACGCGCCCGTCCTCGTGGCGAAGCAGGTTCTCGAGGAGGACCTTCAGGGAGTACGGGAGCGTCCGGACCTCCGGGTGCTCCTTCGCGAGCGTCTCGAGGCAGAAATAGGAGACGGTCTCGCCTCCGGCGGAGAGGGTGGTCTTCGTCTTGAAGCTGTCGCTCATCGTTCCTCCGGGCGGTCGGGTCGAATACAGGACCGGCGGGGATTCTAATCGCCGCAGGGCAGCAAGACGCCGCCGGCCGGAATCGGTGCCGGCCGCCCGGTGGAAAGGGCTCAGTTCAGGTCGAAGTCGCCGCCTCCCATGCCGCAGCCGCCCATGCCGCACTGGCTCATGTCGCCGGTCTCGCAGGCGCCCATGCCGCACGGGGCGTCGAAGGAGGCCGCGCCCTTGTCTCCGCCGTGGGCGGCGAACGAGGAGAGGAGGCGGGAGAGGTCGTGCGAGCCGCAGTGGGAGCACTCGGGGACGTAATCGGCCACGTCGCCGGCGAGGACGAGGTCCTCGGTCCTCTTTCCGCAGGCCTGGCACCGGTATTCGTAGACGGGCATGTCGGACCTCCCGAGACCGATTCTAGGGATCGGGGCTCGAAGACGGAAGGGGAGCGCGCCGGGTGAGATGATGCCCGGATCGCCACGACGGGAGGGGACGCATGAAGTGGGTCGTCTTCAACCAGAAGGGGGGCGTCGGGAAGTCGACGCTCGTCTGCAACCTCGCCGCCGTCGCCGCCGACGAGGGGGAGCGCTCCCTCGTCGTCGACCTCGACCCGCAGGGTTGCTCGTCCCACTACCTCCTCGGCGAGAGGGCGAAGTCCGCACGTCCGAACCTCGCCGACTTCTACGAGCGGAGCCTCGAGATCCGCCTCGTCGACGACGGGATCCGCACGTTCATCCACGCGACTCCGTTCGAAGGGCTCGACGTCCTCCCGACGCAGCCGATCCTGGAGACGTTCCACGCGAAGCTCGAGGGGCGGCACAAGATCTACCGCCTCCGCGACGCCCTCGCCCCGCTCGACGGCTACGCCCACGTCTTCTTCGACACGCCGCCGGCGCTCAACTTCTTCACCCTCTCGGCGCTCATCGCCGCCGAGCGGGTCCTGATCCCGTTCGACTGTGACGACTTCTCCCGCCGCGCGCTCTACGGCCTCCTCGACGTCGTCGAGGAGGTGCGGCAGGACCACAACCCGAAGCTCGAGATCGCCGGGATCGTCGTGAACGCGTTCCAGCCGCGCGCGCGGCTCCCGCAGCTGCTCGTCGACGAGCTGAAGGCGGAAGGGCTTCCCGTTCTCTCGCCGTACGTCTCGGCCTCGGTGAAGGTGCGCGAGTCGCACCAGGAGGCGACGCCGCTCGTCCACTTCGCGCCGTCGCACAAGCTGTCGGGCGAGCTGCGGCAGCTCTGGGCGGCGCTCCGGAAGAAGGCGCGGGGTGCGGCGAAGGGGGCGGCGTCGAAGGCTGCGGCGAGGTGAGGCGGAGAGCCCCGGACGGGGACGGCGATCGCGGGCGTGGCCGGGCACGGCGCGGGGCGGCAGCCGTCCTTTCTGCGCTCACCCTCCTCGCCCTCGCCCTGGCGGGCCCTCCCGGGGCGCCCCTCCGAGCGGACGGACCGTCGGCCGCCCCGTCGAGCGACTTCGCGGCGGGGATCGACACGCTCCTCCTCGTCGGCGATGCCGGCGCCCCGGCGGCGGACGAGCCGGTCCTCCGCGCTCTCGCCGCGGAGGCCGCGAGGGCGCCGGAGCGGACGCTCGTCGTCTTCCTCGGCGACAACCTCTACCCGAACGGCCTCCCGCCCGTGCGTCACCCGGAGCGGGCGGAGGGCGAACGTCGCCTCGCGGCCCAGGCGGACGCCGCTCTCGGCGCCGGCGCCCGGGTCCTCTTCCTCCCCGGGAACCACGACTGGGACGGGATGGGGAAGGACGGCCTCGCGGCCGTCCGGAGGCAGGAGCGATTCCTCGCCGCCCGTTCCCCGCGACTCCTCTTCGCCCCGGGGAACGGATGCCCCGGCCCGCTCCTCCTCCCGACGCCGTCGGGGGTGACGCTGGCCGTCCTCGACACGCAGTGGTGGCTCCAGCACGAGGGGTCGAGGCCCGAGGGGGCGGACTCGCCCTGCCCCGCGAAGGACGCGGAGGAGGCCGTGGCGCAGCTGAAGGCGGCTGCGTCCGCGGGCCCGCTCGCGCTCCTGACGCACCATCCGATGGCCTCCGGCGGGCCCCACGGCGCCCGAACGCGCGACTGGAAGGCGCACCTCTTCCCGCTGCGCGACGCGCACCCGTCGTTCTGGGTGCCGGTCCCGGGTCTCGGCTCGGCCTGGGTGGCCTACCGCGGCGCGAAGGGGACGGGCCAGGACCTCGCCTCGCGCCGCTACCGGCGGCTCCGGGCCGACCTCGCCGCCGCGCTCCGGGGACGGCCGGTCCTCTTCCAGGCCTCGGGACACGACCACTCCCTCCAGCTCCTCGAGGCGCCCACGCCCGAGGCGCGCTGGGTCCTGATCTCGGGATCGGGGATCTACCCGGCGGGTCGCGTCGTCTCGAGGCTGCCCTCGACCCGGTGGGCCAGCCCGAAGGCCGGCTTCCTCCGGGTCCGGCTCGAGCGCGACAGACCGCCTCACCTCGCCGTCCTCGAGGCATCGGCCGAAGGCGAGACCGTAGAGCGCCTCGCGATCAACCTCCGGTAGCGAAGCGAGGCGTTTCGTCACACCTTCCCCCGCCCGGGAACCTGCCGGGCGGCAACGCCGTAGAGGGAGCCATGACCGCCGTTCTCTCCGCCGAAGGCCTTGCGAAGACCTTCCGGACCCCGTTCTCGAGGCGAGAGGTGAGAGCCCTGGACGGTCTTGACCTTCGTGTCGCCGCTGGCGAGGTCTTCGGACTCCTCGGACCGAACGGGGCGGGGAAGACGACGACCGTCAAGATCCTCCTGGGCCTGACTCATCCCACGTCGGGGAGGGCCGAGCTCTTCGGCCTCCCCGTCTCCGACCCCGCGAGCCGGCGGCGCGTCGGTTACCTCCCGGAGGGGCACCGCTTCCCCGGCTACCTGACCGCGCGTCAGACGCTCTCGATCTTCGGGAGGATGGCGGGCGTCGCGGAGGCCGACCTGAAGGCCCGGATTCCCGAGCTCCTCGCCCGCGTCCGGCTGACGGACTGGGCGGACGTGAAGGTGAAGCGCTTCTCGAAGGGGATGACGCAGCGCCTCGGCCTCGCTTCCGCGCTCGTCCATCGCCCCGACCTCCTCCTCCTCGACGAGCCGACCGACGGCGTCGACCCGGTCGGGCGGCGCGAGATCCGCGACCTCCTCCGCGAGGAGGCGGCGCGCGGCACCGCGGTCCTCCTGAACTCCCACCTCCTCTCGGAAATCGAGGCGACGTGCGACCGCGTGGCCGTCCTCCGGAAGGGAAAGGCCGTCGCCACGGGGCGGATCGCCGACCTGACCGCGCAGGGCTTCGCCTACCGCTTCGTCGGCGCCCCGATGGACGAGGCGCTGCTCGGACTCTTCCGCGACGCGGGAGCTGCGGCCGAGCGCGTGAACGGCCACGTGAAGCTGACGGCGCGCGACGCCGAGCACCTCAACACGCTCGTCGACGCGGCGCGCGCCCGCGGCGTCCTCGTCACCGAGCTGACCCCGCTCCGCTCGACGCTCGAGGACGTCTTCGTCGACCTGGTTTCGGCGGGCGATTCGGGTGAGGCGGGCGGAACGGTCCTCGGGCCGCAGGGAGAAGGGAGGCCCCGATGAAGGTCCTCGCCGCGAACGTCGAGGAGGTCTTCCGCGAGGCCGCGGCGCGCTGGACCCTCGTCGCCTACGGAGCCCTCTCGACTCTCTTCATCGCCCTCTTCGCCGCCGCCGTGAACCTCGACGTCGTCGACGGCGCGCTCGCCGGGGCGAAGCTCTTCGGCAAGCAGCTGGAGATGGGGCCGAGGTCGATCGACCTCGACAAGCTCGTCCTCGGGTTCGAGTCGGGCTTCTCCGGCTTCCTCTACGTCGTCGCGACGTTCCTCGCGGTCTTCGCGACGGCCCACCTCGTGCCGAGGCTCCAGGAGAAGGGGACGATCGACCTCTACCTCTCGAGGCCCGTGGGCCGCGTCCCGCTCCTCCTCTCGCGCTACGTCGGCGGGCTCCTCCTCGCCGGCCTGAACGTCGTCTACCTGATCGGCGCGATGGGGCTCCTCATCTGGTGGAAGACGGGCGTCGTCCACCCGCGCTTTTTCCTGGGCGGCGCGATCATCCTCTTCACGATCGCGACGCTGATGGCGTTCGCGTTCTTCGTCGGCGTCGTCACGTCCTCGACCGCGGTCTCGATCATGGCGACGTTCGCCGTCTTCTTCCTCGCCGCGATCCTGTCGGGCCATCGTCAGATCGAGGCGGCGCTCGCGACGGAATGGGCCGCCTCGCTCGTGCGGGGCTTCTACTGGGTCCTTCCGAAAACGGGGCAGCTCGCCCAGGCGACCGTCGACTACGTCTCCGGCGGCCAGCTCTCGAGGCACGAGGTCGAGATCGACAACCTCGCCGTCTTCGGGACGACCGGCCTCTTCGGTGTCGTCTCCCTCGCCCTCTCCGCCCTCCTCTTCCGGAGAAAGGATTTCTGACATGAAGCGCATCGCCTCTTTCGCCCTCGCGGCCCTCTTCGCCATCGCTCTCCCTGCGGCCGCCGCCCGCCCGTCCGACGACGCCCTCGCCCTCGTCCCGCCCGACGCGGTGGCGGCGGGGATGCTGCGGGTCTCGGACCTGCGAACGAGCCCCCTCGCCGCCCGCCTCTTCGCGGACTTCGACCGGGCGACGGTCGACGGCGACGCGGCCCGGTTCCTCGCCGAGGCGCGGCTCCATCCGATCGACGACGTCGACCTCGTCGTCTTCGCCGCCACGGACGGCGGCAAGGGGAGGGCGCTCGTCGCGTTCGAAGGGCGTTTCGAGCCCGAGCGGCTCTCGGCGGCCGTCGCCGCGCGGGGCGCCGTGGCCCGGACCGTCCCCGCCGGGACCTACTTCCTCCTGAAGGACGCGAAGCACGCGGAGCGCGGCGGGAACGGAGCCATCGCGTTCGTCAGCCGCCGGCTGACCGTCGCGGGGTCGGAGGAGGCCGTCCGGGCGGCGCTCGCCGCCCGCGCCGCCGGCGGGAGCGGCTTCCCGGGCGGGGCCGGCCTCGGCGCTCAGCTCGACCGGGTGAGCCCCGGCGCTTCCGGCTGGCTCCTCGTCGACCGGACGAAGCTCCCCGAGGCGAAGGGCTCGATCACGGTGTCGGGGAACGGCGGCGATGCCGCCCGGAACGTGATCGGAGCGATGAACCTCGTCTCGACGTTCGCCCTCGAGATGACCGTCCAGGGGGACGCGATCCGCCTTTCCGGCGCCGGCTACAGCGACGACGCGGAGACCCGCGAGCTTCTCGAGGACGCGCTCCGGGGCATCCTCGCCGCGATGCGGATCGCCTCGCAGGAGAAGCCCGAGGTCGTCTCCGCCCTCCGCAGGTTCAAGGTCGCGGCCGACCGAAACGCCGTGACGATCTCCGGCACGCTCGACGGCGAGACGATCCGGGCTCTCTCGGCGGCGAAGGCCGAGCGCGAGAAGGCTCCCGGGGCGGAGTCGAAAGCGCCGGCGAAGTAGCCCGGAAGGGCCCGGCTTCCCGGGAGCGCACGCGGGGCCTATCCTCGCGGGCCGGAGGTCCCGCGTGCGCAAGATTCGGACGATCGCCCTCGTCACGCTCCTCGTTCCTTTCGCGGCCGGAGCGGGCGAAACTCCCGCGGTGAAGCCCCCCGTCGCCAGGAAGGTCCCGAAGGTCACAGAGATCCACGGCGAGAAGCTCGTGGACGACTACGCCTGGCTGAGGGAGAAGCAGGCTCCCGAGGTGAAGGCGTACCTCGACGCCGAGAACGCCTACGCGGACGCCGTCACCGCGCCGGCGGAAGCGCTCCGCAGGAAGCTCTACGAGGAGGCCGTCGGCCGGGTGAAGGAGACCGACCTCTCGGTCCCGTACCGGCACCGCGGCTACTTCTGGTACGGGCGGACGGAGAAGGGGCTCCAGTACCCGATCTCCTGCCGGAAGAAGGGGAGCCTCGACGCGACCGAGGAGGTCGTCCTCGACCTGAACGAGATCGCGAAGGGCGAGTCATTCGTCGGGCGCGGCCTCTTCGCGCCGAGCGACGACGCGAAGCTCCTCGCCTACTCGATCGACACCACCGGCTTCCGCCTCTACACCCTTTTCGTCAAGGACCTGACGACCGGGAAGCTCCTCCCGGACCGGGCCGAGAGGGTCGACTCCGTCGCCTGGGCGGCCGACGGCAAGACGCTCTTCTACGTCATCGAGGACGCCGCGAAGCGCCCCCACCGGCTCTACCGGCACGTCGTCGGGACGACCGGGCCCGACGCGCTCGTCTACGAGGAGAAGGACGAGCGGTTCACGCTCGAGGTCTCCCGCTCGCGCGACGACCGCTGGATCCTCGTCAACTCCGACAGCCACACCCAGAGCGAGTGGAGGCTTCTTCCGGCGTCGGAGCCGGAGGCGGAGCCGCGCCTCGTCCAGCCGCGCGAGCCGGACCACGAGTACGACGTGGAGGCCGCGGGCGAACTCCTCTACATCCGGACGAACGGCGGCTGCCGCGACTTCCGCGTCGTGACGGCGCCGGCGGCGAGCCCCGGGAAGGCCTCGTGGAAGGAACTCGTCCCGTGCCGGGACGGCGTGATGGTCTCCGGCGTCGACGCCTTCAGGGGGCACCTGGTCCTCTCCGAGCGGCAGGACGCGCAGCCGCGCCTCGCGGTGAGGGACCTCGCGTCGGGCGAGACGCACCGGATCGAGCTCCCCGAGGCGATCGCCTCGGTCTTTCCCGAGGCGAACCCCGAGTACGACACGACGTCGTTCCGCTTCGCGTTCCAGTCCTACACGACGGCCCCGATCGTCTTCGGCTACGACCTTGCGACGCGGGAGCGGACGGTCCTGAAGAAGACCGAGGTCCCGGGCGGCTACGACCCGTCGCGCTACCGGTCGGAGCGGATCTTCGCCACGGCCCCCGACGGGACGAAGGTCCCGGTGAGCGTCGTCTCCCGAAAGGACCTCGCTCGCGACGGAACGGCCCCGCTCTTCCTCACGGGCTACGGCGCCTACGGCTACCCGTCGTTCGCCTCGTTCAATTCGGCGCTCCCCAGCCTCCTCGACCGCGGCGTCGTCTTCGCCGTCGCGCACGTCCGGGGCGGGGGCGACCTCGGGAAGAAGTGGCACGACGCGGGTCGGATGACGGCGAAGAAGAACACCTTCACCGACTTCGTCGCCTGCGCCGAGGCGCTCGTCGCGGCGAAGGTCGCCTCGAAGGAGAGGATCGCGATCCAGGGCGGCAGCGCGGGCGGCCTCCTGATCGGCGCCGTCGTGAACCTCCGCCCCGAGCTCTTCCGGGCCGCGATCCTCCAGGTGCCGTTCGTCGACGTCATCAACACGATGCTCGACGAGACGCTGCCGCTGACGGTCGGCGAGTTCGAGGAGTGGGGGAACCCGAAGAAGCGGGACGAGTACGCCTACATGAGGTCGTACAGCCCCTACGAAAACCTGAAGAAGGGGGCGTACCCCTCGATCCTCGTGAAGACCTCGTTCAACGACAGCCAGGTGATGTACTGGGAGCCGGCGAAGTGGGTCGCGAAGCTCCGGACGCTGAAGACCGACGCGAACCCGCTCCTCCTGAAGACGAACATGGCGGGCGGGCACGGCGGCTCCTCGGGGCGCTACGACCGGCTGAAGGAGACGGCGTTCGACCAGGCGTTCGTCCTGACGCAGCTCGGCGTGCCCGACCTGCCGACCTCGATCCCGGTGCCGGCGCGGCCCGTCCACACCTACTCGATCGTCGCGCGAGACCCGGCGACGGGGCAGCTCGGGGTCGCGGTGCAGTCGCACTGGTTCTCGGTCGGGGCGCTCGTCCCGTGGGCCGAGGCGGGCGTCGGCGCCGTCGCGACGCAGTCGTTCGTCGACGCCAGCTACGGGCCGCTCGGCCTCTCGCTCCTGAAGGCGGGGAGGAGCGCGCCCGACGCGCTCGCGGGGCTCCTCGCGGCCGACGGGGGGCGGGACGTGAGGCAGGTCGCGATGATCGACGCCGCGGGGCGCGTCGCGGCGCACACGGGCGCGCGCTGCGTCGAGGCCGCGGGGCACCACGTCGGGAAGGACTTCTCCGTCCAGGCGAACATGATGCGGAACGCCTCCGTCTGGCCCGCGATGGCGAAGGCGTTCGAGGGGACGAAGGGAGACCTCGCCGAGCGGATGCTCGCGGCGCTCGAGGCGGCCGAGGCCGCGGGGGGCGACATCCGCGGGAAGCAGTCCGCGGCGCTCATCGTCGTCTCCGGCGCGCCGACGGGGCGCCCCTGGCAGGACCGGCTCTTCGACCTCCGCGTCGAGGACAGCCCGGCGCCGCTCCCCGAGCTCCGGCGGCTCGTGACGCTCGCCCGCGCCTACGCCCTGATGAACGAGGGGGACCTCGCCGTCGAGAGGAAGGACGACGCGGCGGCGCTGAAGGCGTATTCCGCTGCGCAGGCGATCGTCCCCGGGAACGCCGAGATGACCTACTGGACGGCGGTCTCGCTCGTCGGAATGGGCCGCGTCGACGAGGCGCTGCCGCTCTTCCGGAAGGTCTTCGCGATCGACCGGAGCTGGGCCGAGATGACGCCGCGCCTGCCGAAGTCGGGGCTCCTCCCGGACGATCCGGCGCTCGTCGCGAGGATCGTGGCCGAGGCTCCAGCGTCGAGATAGGGGTGTCGCCAGGAAGGGGATTCGCGGCCATCGCTGCGGAATGCCTCGAGAGGGCGACGGGCTGCCCGGGCGCGCATGAGGCGGAGACGGCTCAGTCCGGCGTTTTCGGCGAGGGGACGGCTGCGTCCATCGGCCCGTCCCCCGGCACGGTCTCGAGCGCCTTCCTCACCCGCACGAGCTCGAGGCCGATCCGGTCGAGGAGCGGCTCGAGCGTCGTCGTCTCGTTCTGCTTCGCCCGGCCCTCGGCCTCGCGGCAGAGCGCGGAGAGGTCCAGCGCCCCGAAGCTCGCGCTCGTCGAGCGGAGCGTGTGGACGGCCCGGTGGAGCTCGTCCGCCCTCTCGGCGGCGACGGCCGCGCGGGCGGAGGCGAGGAGCCCGTCCGATTCCCGGGCGAAGGAGCGGACGATTCCCGGAAGGAGGTCGCCCGCGCGAGCGCCGAGCGAGGCGTGGAGGCGGGCCCAGGCCTTGCCGTCGAGGCCGGGCGGTGTCGCGAGCGGGGGCGCCGGGAGGGGTGTCTCCGCGACGGGTGCGGCGTCCTCGTCGCCCTCCGTGAGGGGCGAGAGCGCGGTCGCGGCACGCTCGAGCGCCGCGACGAGGTCGGAGATCCCGATGGGCTTGACGAGGTAGTCGTTCATGCCGGCGGCGAGGCACGCCTCGCGGTCGCCCGGCAGGGCGTGCGCCGTCATGGCCGCGATGCGGGGGCCGTCGGCTCCGAGCGCGGCGCGGATCTGGCGCGTCGCTTCGATGCCGTCCAGCTCGGGCATCTGGACGTCCATCAGGACGAGGTCGTAGACCTTTCCGGAGACCGCCTCGACCGCCTCCCGGCCGTTCGTGGCGACGTCGGCCGAGTAGCCGAGCCGGCCGAGCATGAGGAGCGCGAGCTCCTGGTTCGTCGGGTTGTCCTCGACGAGGAGGATCCGGAGAGGGAGCCGGCGGCCCATCGCGCCGTCGAACCGCGGGCGGATCGCGGACTCGCGCCTCTGGGCCGGACGGCTCCCGCCGAGCAGGGCGGCGACGGCCTCGATGAGTACGGCGGGCTTGACGGGCCTCGTCACGCGCGAGGCCGGGCCGTCCGCGCCTTCCTCGGCCTCGGCGCCCATCGGGACGACCAGGACGAAGGGGAGGGACGGTGCGAAGCGGGACCGAAGGCCCGTGAAGGCGGCGAGGCCGTCGCCCTCGGGCAGGTCCCGGTCGACGACGGCGAGGTCGAAGCGCTCGCCGGACCGGAAGCGCTCCGCCGCGGCGGCGATCGAGCCGCTGGCCGCCACCTGGAGACCTCGTCCCGACAGGGTCTTCGCGAGGAGCGCCCGGCTCGTCTCGCGCTCCTCGACGACGAGGACGCGCCGGCCGGCGAAGCTCGCGCGCCGCGACGGGACGAAGGCGCCCGAAGGAGGCATCGCCGCCTCGAGGCGGGCGACGAATCGGAACGTCGAGCCGCGCCCCGGCTCGCTCTCGAACGCGATCGAGCCCCCCATCAGCTCGGCCAGGCGCCGCGAGATCGCGAGGCCGAGGCCGGTGCCGCCGAAGCGCCGGGTCGTGGAGCTGTCCCCCTGGCGGAACGATTCGAAGAGGTTCGCGGCGCGCTCCGGACGGATGCCGATGCCGGTGTCGCGGACCGCGACCTCGAGCTCGACGAGCGTCCCCGGAGGAGGGCTGCCCGAGGGCCGGGAGACGACGGTGACGGCGACCTCCCCGGCGTCGGTGAACTTCACGGCGTTCCCGACGAGGTTCATGACGACCTGCTTCATGCGCGTCACGTCGCCCAGGAGCGCCACCGGGACGCCGTCGTCGACGTCGAGCGTCAGCTCGAGGCGCTTCTCTTCGGCGCGGGGGGCGAGGAGGTCGACCGCCGACTCGAAGCACGGCCGCACCTCGAAGGGGCGCCTCTCGAGGCCCATCCGCCCGGCCTCGATCTTCGAGAAGTCGAGGATGTCGTCGATCAGGTGGAGGAGCGTCTCTCCGCTCTGCCGGATCGTCTCTGCGAACTGGCGCTGCTCGCGGGTCAGCGGCGTTCCGAGGAGGAGGCTCGTCATCCCGATGACGCCGTTCATCGGGGTCCGGATCTCGTGGCTCATCGTCGCGAGGAACGCGCTCTTCGCCCGGTTCGCGTCCTCGGCCTCGCGGGTCGCGGTCTCGAGCTCCGCCGTTCGGGCGGCGACGAGCTCCTCGAGGCGGGCGCGCCGCTGCCGCTGCTCGCGCCCTCGCCGGAAGAGCGCGAAGGCGAGGAGGGCGACGGCCCCCCCCGCGACGGCCGTGCGGAACCACGCCTTCTGGGCGAGGGTCGGCTCGATCCTCACGGTCGTCCTCGCGCCGGTCGTCCAGGGTCCCGCGCCGCGCCGCGCGGCGACCTCGAAGACGTAGCTGCCCGGCGTGAGGTTCGTGTAGCTCGCGGAACGCTCCCTCCCCGCGTCGACCCAGGCCGGGTCGACGCCGTCGAGCCGGAAGCGGAAGCGGACGTCCGAAGGCGCGACGAGGCTGATTCCGGTGTAGCGGATCTCGAGGCGGGAGGAGCCGGGAGGCACGACGACGGTCTCTCCGGGCTCGATCGGCGCTCCGTCCGCCCGGACTCCCTCGATCCGGACCGAAAGGAGCGCCGCCGGACGCTCGAGCCGCTCAGGGTCGAGGACGGCGAGGCCGCGCGTCGTGGCGATCCAGATCCGTCCGTCGGAGGCGCGGATCGCGCCGGGGAGCGTGCCTCCGGAGCACCCTTCGCTCCTCATCCCGTCGGCGAGGCCGAAGTGCTCCGACGCGAATCTCCTCCGCTGGCCGTCCATCGTCGCCGAGACCTCGGCGCGCCGGATCCGGAAGACGCCGTGGTTCGACGTCAGGAAGATCCAGCCGTCGTGCAGGACGAGGCCCTTGATGACGGAATCGAAGAGGCCCTGGCTCGTTCCGACCGACGCGATCGCACCGCCGCGCAGGCGCGCGAGGCCGTTCCCGGTCCCGATCCAGAGGGTCCCCTCGTCGTCCAGGGCGAGAGCCTGGATCCTCTCGTCCGGGAGGCCATCCTTCTTCGTGTACGCGCGGAAGGCGTCGCCCTCGAGCCGGGCGAGCCCGGCCGTCGTGCCGGCCCAGACGCCACCTCCGCGGGCCGGAAGGAGGCAGAGGAGCCGGTCGGAGGGGAGGCCTTCGGCGACGCCGAAACGCCGGGCGTCCCCGTCGCGAAGGCGAACGACTCCTCCCGGCAGGAGCCCGACCCAGATCGAGCCGTCCTCGTCCTGGGCGAGGGCGCGAACGTCGCGCGACGCCCACTCCGGCGGCGGGAGGGGGACGCGCCGGAAGACGCCGTCGCGGCCCACCGCGAGCCCGTCGGTGTAAGTTCCGACCCAGAGCTTCCCGTCCCGGGCCGGGAGGATCGAGGAGGTCTGGTCGGAGGGGAGGCCGTCTTTCGGCCCGAAGGTGCGGATCGAGGTCCCGGAGATCCGGTGGAGCCCCCCGCTCGCCACGGTCGCCCAGATCGTCCCCGCGGCGTCCTCCGCGACGGCGCGGACGTTCTCTCCGGCGAGCCCCTCGCGACGTCCGAAGCTCGCGAAGACGCCGTGCCGCAGTCGGAGGAGGCCGTCCGTCCAGGTGCCGATCCAGACGCTTCGCTCGCGGTCCTGGAAGAGGCTCCAGACGTGGTCGGACGGCAGCTCGCCGGTTCGGGCCGACTGGCAGGCGACCCTCTCTCCCGAGACGAGGCAGACGCCGTGGCCCCAGGTCCCGGCCCAGAGGTTACCGGCGTCGTCGACGAGGAGCGCGGAGACCTGTCCGGTCGGGAGGGAGGGGGCACCGCTCGGGACGACTCTCCCGTCGGCGATTCGCGCCAGGCCGCCGCCGGCGGTCCCGACCCACACCCCTCCTGCGGGATGGGGCGCGAGGGCGATGACGGTGTCGTTCGGAAGTCCCTCGCGGATCGTGAAGGAGACCGGTCCGCCCGGGTCGAGGCGGGAGACGCCGCTCCCCATCGTCCCGGCCCACACGGCTCCGGCTCGGTCGACGCAGAGCGCACGAACCGGCAGCTCGTGGGGACCGGCGCCGACCGGGACCTTCTCGAAGCGCTCGCCGACGCGGCGGAAGAGCCCGCGGTCGACGGTCCCGATCCAGAGGACGCCCCGGCCGTCGCGCGCGAGCGCCTGGATCTTCAGCCCCGTCAGCCCGGCCTCCGGACCGAATGTCTCGAACCGGCTCCCCGTCATCCGGAGGAGGCCGCCACCGTTCGTTCCGACCCAGAGCGCCCCGTCGAGGTCGGCGAGGAGCGCGAAGACGGAGCTGACGGAGAGCTCGGCGTTCGTCCGGTGGTCGAACAGGGTGAACTGGGTCCCGTCGAATCGGACGAGCCCTTCCTGGGTCCCGATCCAGAGGTATCCCTCGGGCGTCTGGGCGATCGCCTGGACCGTGTTCTGGGGGAGGCCCTGGCCGGTCTCCCACGTGTCGAGCGTCGACTGCGCGAGGGATCGCGCCGGGTCCGCCGCCCGGGCCCCGGGCGCGGCGGAGAGGAGCGCGAACGCCAGGGCCGGAACGGCGGCGCGAAGAGCGGACGTCGACCGCGCCCGTCCCGGCGTGCGTCTTGAGGAGCCGCTCGGCCCCGAATGCATCCGCGGATGATAGAGCGGCCCGGCCCCGGAGGGGCGGGCCGCTCGGGGATCAGTAGGCGAGGACCTTGCGGGCCGCCGCGAGGACGCGCGCCGTGTCGGGGAGGATCGCCCTCTCGAGGATGCGGTTGAAGCCGACCGGCGTGAACGTCGAGCCGACCCGCTCGACGGGAGCGTCGAGGTACTCGAAGAGCTCGGTCGTCACGCGGGCCGCGATCTCTCCGCCGAATCCTCCCTGGACCTTGTCTTCGTGCGCGACCACGAGGCGCGAGGTCTTCCGGACGGAGTCGGCGATGGCGTCGAAGTCGAGCGGGGCGAGGGAGCGCAGGTCGATCACCTCGATCTCCTTCCCCTCCTTCGCGAGCGTCGCGGCGGCCTCGAGCGCCCAGTGGACCGGGGTCCCGTACGCCACGATCGTCAGGTCGGTCCCGGGCCGCCGGAGGCGGGCCTTCCCGAACGGGACCGCGAAGCCGTCGGGGACGAAGGCCTTCGCGAGCGGGGAGTTGTAGAGGAACTTCGGCTCGAGGTAGAGCGTGATGCCGCGGGAGCGGACGGCGGTCCGGAGGAGGCCCGCGGCGTCGTCGGCGAACGCCGGCACGACGATCCGGATCCCGGGAAGGGTCGTGAGCCATCCCTCGACGTTCTGCGAGTGGTAGAGGCCGCCGCCGATGTAGCCGCCCGAGGCGAGACGGACGGTCACGTTCGGGACGAACTGGCCGTTCGTCCTCCAGTACTCGTGGGACATCTCGACCATCTGCTCGGCGGCCGGCCAGAAGTAGTCGGCGAACTCCGCTCCCTCGACGATGACCCGGACCCCGTCGCAGATCCGGGAGAAGCCGTCGGCCATCCCGAGGATGTAGTCCTCCGCGATCGGCGCGTTGAAGACCCGGTGACTCCCGAACTCCTTCTCCATCCCCTTCGTGACGTTGAAGATGCCCCCCTTCTCCTTGGAGGCGACGTCCTGCCCCCAGATGAAGGTGTCGGAGTTCTCGCGGAAGAGGTCCTTCATCGTCTCGTTGATCGCGTGAATCAGGGTCGACTCGCGGTTCGCGCGGCCGTCGGCCGAGGCGGGCGGGGTCCTCGGGACCTCGGCGAGGCCGTCCCCGTCCGGCACCCACGGCTCCGGGAGGACGAAATCGTGGATCGACCGGGGGTCGGGATCGGGCGCGGTCCGGGCGCGGTCCGCCGCGGCCTCGTAGGTCCTTCCGTTCTCCTCCTCGATCGCGCGGAGCTCCTCCTCGGAGAAGCCGCCCGACTCGAGCAGGTAGCGTCGGAAGCGCGGGAGGGGGTCCCGCTCGCGGGCGGCGGCGAGCTCCTCGTCGTCGCGGTAGAGCTCGTGCCGGTCGGAGTTCGAGTGCGAGCCGATCCGGACGCAGTCGGCGTGGACCAGGACGCAGCCGGCGCCGCTCTGCGCGAAGGCCGCGGCCTCCCGGAGCCCCCGGACCGAGTCGAGGACGTCGGTGCCGTCGCAGTGGACGACCTTCAGGTTCGGGAAGCTCGCGAAGTTGTCCGAGGCGTAGTGGTTCGCCGTCTGCTGCCGCTTCGGGACCGAGATGCCGTACCCGTTGTCCTGGATGACGAAGATGACGGGGAGCTTCCCGAGAGAGGAGCCGTTGACCGCCTCGTAGAAGTACCCCTCGGAGGTCGAGGACTCGCCCATCGAGCAGTAGACGAGGCTCTGGAGCCCGTAGGAGCGGATCGCGCGGCCGAGGCCGGCGGCGTGCTGCGCGTGGTTCGAGACGCAGGAGGAGACGTTCCAGACGTAGAGGTCGTGCCGGGCGAAGTGGTTCGACATGTGCCGGCCGCCCGAGGAGACGTCCGACGCCTTCGACATGCCGTTCAGGAGGATCTGCTCCGGCGTGACGCCGGCGGCGAGGCAGGTCGTGAGGTCCCGGTAGTACGGGAAGAGGTAGTCGAACGTGGGACGGAAGATCGTCCCGAGGGCCACCTGGATGCCGTCGTGCCCCGCGCAGGGAGCGTGATACGACCAGCCGAGGCCCTGCTTGAGGTAGTTCGGCGCCTTGTCGTCGAGGACCCGCCCCAGGTGCATGAGGGAGTACCACCTGCGGAGCTCTTCCCGCGTCGGGGCGACGGCGGAGGGAGCGGCGGCGGTCTCCGGGGCGGCGAGGAGCGATTCGGTCAAGGGTGTCCTCCATGGCCGGGCGTCCGCGACCGGCCGAGCTCTTCTCGAGCCACGAAACCCTTGATAATACGAGAAAGAGGACGCGAGGGGTTCTCTATCGGCGGACGAGCCGGGCGGGGCGCTTGCCGCCGCCCCTTCTGCTGGCCGATGGGAGTACAATCCACGTCCCGCGCCTCGCCGGGCCGCCCGGCGACTCCAGTCCCGCGGGCCAGGAGTTCCGTCCGTGACCACAGACGCCGTCGCCGTTCCCGCCGTCGACTCCACCGAGTCGGCGGATCGTCACGCGTTCGAAGCCGCCCTCGAGGCGTCTTTTCCCGCCAGCAAGCGGCCCCAGGAAGGGGAGGCCGTCAGCGGGATCATCGCCGGCATCACGCCGGACGTGGTCCTCGTCTCGATCGGGGCCAAGTCCGAAGCGCTGATGGACCTCCACGAGCTGGAGGGCGAGAAGGTCGGCGACCGGATCGACGCCGTGGTCATCAAGGCCGGGCCCGACATCCGGCTCTCGAGGAAGCTCGCCGTCGCGCGCCGCGCGAAGGCGGAGCTGCGCGCCGCGTGGGAGACCGGGATCCCGGTCATCGGCAAGGTCCTCTCCCGCAACAAGGGCGGGTTCGAGGTGGCCATCGGCGGGGCCGGCGGTCCGCGCGCGTTCTGCCCCGTCTCCCAGATCGACGTCGGCCGTCACGACGAGCCCGGGCTCCTCCAGTTCGTCGGGCAGTCGTTCGACTTCCGCGTCATCGAGTACGCCGAGGACGGCCGGCGCGTCGTCGTCAGCCGTGCCGCGATCCTGCGCGAGGCGCTCGAGAAGAGCCTCGGCGAGATCCGAGAGAGGATCGTCCCCGGCGCCGTCCTGACGGGCCAGGTCCGCTCAATCACCGATTTCGGCGCGTTCGTCGACCTCGGCGGCGTCGACGGCCTCGTCCACGTCACCGAGATCTCCCGCCGCCGCGTGGCCCACGCGAAGGACGTCCTGACGATCGGCCAGGAGGTCCAGGTCAAGGTCACGAAGGTGGAGAACGAGGGGAAGCGGATCTCCCTCTCCATGAAGGAGCTCGAGAAGGACCCGTGGGAGGGGCTCGCCCAGAGGATCCCGCCCGGCACGCCCTTCACGAAGCCCGTGGCGCGCCACGCCGAGTTCGGCCTCTTCATCGAGATCGAGCCCGGGATCGACGGCCTCGTCCACGTCTCCCAGCTCCCTCCCGGCATCGACCTCAAGGACCCGTCCGTCGCGGTCGGCCAGGAGGTCTCCGGCTGGGTCCGCGAGATCGACGAGGAGCACCGCAGGCTCTCCCTCTCCCTCCGGGAAGCGTCGGCGACCGATCCGTGGGACGGGCTCGCCGAGAAGATGCCCGAGGGCTCGGTCGTCTCCGGCCAGGTCGAGAACGTCGCTCCGTTCGGCGTCTTCGTCCGCCTCGAGATCGGCCTCACCGGCCTCATCCCGAACTCCGAGACGGGCCTCCCGCACGGGACCCCGGCCACGAAGACGTTCTCGCCCGGCCAGAAGGTCGAGGTGAAGGTCATCGGCCTCGACGCCCAGCGGCGCCGGATCTCCCTCTCCGCCACCGGCGCCCTCGCCGAGGCCGAGCGGGGCGAGATCCGCAAGTACCGCGAGGACTCCGCGAAGCGCGAGCGGAGCGAGCCGGGGCGCCCGACGAACTTCGGCGCCTCCCTGATGGCGGCGCTCAGCTCTCCGAACAAGCCGGCCAAGTCGGCCCGCTGAGCCCGGGCGCCCACGTCCCGGCCGCGGTTCCCCGTAACATCCGTCCCCCCGGCCCCTCGGGCCGGGGGGATTCTCTTTTGAGGCACTCATGACGCGGAAACGCTCCGACGGCGCCGGCCAGCCGGCGCTCGCCTTCGACGCCGAGATCGCCCTCCCGGAGGAGGCGCGCCGGCGCTACCTCAACTACGCCCTTTCGGTCATCACGGCGCGGGCGCTCCCCGACGTGAGGGACGGCCTGAAGCCGGTCCAGCGGCGGATCCTCTTCGCGATGTACCAGAACCTCCACCTGACGCCCGACGCGAAGTTCAAGAAGTCGGCGTCGGTCGTCGGCGAGGTGATCGGCAAGTACCACCCGCACGGAGACGTCGCGATCTACGACGCGATGGTGAGGATGGCGCAGCCGTTCTCGCTCCGGGCGCCGCTCGTGGAGGGGCACGGGAACTTCGGCTCGCTCGACGGGGACTCCGCCGCGGCTTATCGATACACCGAGGCGCGCCTCCGCCCGCTCGCGGTCGAGCTCCTCGCCGAGATCCGGAAGCGGACCGTCGACTGGAAGCCGAACTTCGACGGGGTCCACTTCGAGCCGGTCGTCCTGCCGGCGCGCTTCCCGAACCTCCTCGTCAACGGCGCGACCGGCATCGCCGTCGGCATGGCGACCTCGATCCCGCCGCACAACCCGTGCGAGGTCCTCGACGCGGCGATCGCCGCCATCGACGACCCGGCGGCCGACCCGCTGAGGTTCATCAAGGGCCCCGACTTCCCGACCGGCGGCCAGCTCCTCTCGACGAAGAAGGAGCTGCGCGACGTCTACGAGTCGGGGCAGGGGACGCTCAAGCTCCGGGCCGAGTACGAGGTCGAAGAGCGGGGGCGGGGGGCGCAGGCGATCGTCGTCACGTCGGTCCCCTACGGCGTCGCGAAGGCCACGCTCGTCGAGAAGGTCGCCGAGGTCATCATCGCGCGGAAGCTCCCCGCCCTCGTCGACGTGAGGGACGAGTCGACGGACGACGTGAGGATCGTCCTCGAGCTCAAGCGCGACGCCGACCCCGGCCTCGTGATGAGCTACCTCTACAAGCACACGCCGCTGCAGACGACGGTCCCGGTGAACCTGACCGCGCTCGTCCCGACGGAGAACCCGGAGCTCTGCGAGCCGGCCCGGCTCTCGCTCGGCGCGATCCTCCGGCACTTCCTCGACTTCCGTTTCGCGACGGTGAAGAGGCGCTTCGAGCACGAGCTGGAGGAGCTGCGGAGCCGGATCCACCTCCTCGAGGGGTTCGAGAAGATCTTCGACGAGCTCGACGAGGCGATCCGGATCATCCGGAAGAGCGACGGGAAGGCCGACGCGGCCGGGAAGCTGATGGCGCGCTTCGGCCTCGACGAGGCCCAGGCCGACGCGATCCTGGAGACGAAGCTCTACCGGCTGGCGAAGCTCGAGATCGAGTCGATCCGGAAGGAGCTCGCCGAGAAGCGGGCCGAGGCGGCCCGGATCGAGGCGATCCTGAAGTCCCCGGCGAAGCTCTGGGGGGTCGTCCAGCGCGAGCTCGTGGAGCTGCGCGGCGTCCTCTCCGGGGAGAAGCGGCGCACGCGGGTCTCCGCGGCCGTGGACGAGCCGGAGTACGACGCCGAGGCCTTCATCCCCGACGAGGACGCCTTCGCGGTCGTCACCGTCGACGGCTGGGTGAAGCGCCTCGGGCAGCTGAAGGACCCGAAGGGAACGCGCCTGCGCGAGGGGGACGACGTCCTCGCCGTCCTCCAGGGGGGGACGCGCGAGCTCGTCGTCCTCTTCTCGAGCCGCGGATCGGCGTACGTCCTGAAGATGAACGACGTCCCCCCGTCGACGGGCTACGGCGAGCCGGTCCAGAAGCTCTTCAGGTTCGCCGACGGCGAGCGCGTCGTCGGGGCCCTCTCTCTCGACCCGCGCGTGACGCCTCCGGAGGACGTCGTCCTCCTGGCGGCGACGCGGCAGGGGATGGTCCTGCGCTTCTCGGCCGACCCGCTCCGGGAGCCGACGACGCGGGCCGGACGGCGTTTCGCGAAGCCCGCCGACGGGGACGAGGTCCTCCTCGTCGGCGTCTGCGAGCCGGGGGCGATCGTGGCGCTCGCCTCCGAGAAGGGGCGCGCGATCCTCTTCGACTCGGAGGAGGTCCCCGTCCTCTCGGGGCCGGGGAAGGGCGTCTACGGGCTCCGCCTCGCGGACGACGACCGCGTCATCGGCGCGACGCTGTTCGGAAGGGACGAGAAGCGGAGCGCCGTCCTGACGCTCGAGAACTCGAAGGGGACGCCCTACACCGTCACGCGCCGGTACGACGTCGTCGGGCGCGGCGGGAGAGGGTTCGAGATGATCAAGCGGGACCGGTTCGTGAAGGTGGTCCCTCCCGAGATCGTCCTCCTCGACCTCCCGGACCGCGCACCCGCAGGAGGGAAGTGACCATGGACGTCGTCCTCGCCGAGAAGTACGGCTTCTGCGCCGGGGTCCGGGTCGCCGACAAGCTCGTCCGGATCGCGGTCGGGAAGGGGCAGTCGGGCGCGATCCTCGGCCAGGTCGTCCACAACGAGAGCGTCGAGAAGGAGATGGCCGGCCTCGGCTTCCCGACGGTCCATCGGCTCGAGGAGGCCCGCGAGCACGCCGGCCGGATCGTCTTCTCGGCCCACGGGGTCGCCCCGTCGGTCCGTGCCGAGGCGGAGGCGCTCGGCCTCGCGGCGATCGACACGACCTGCAAGTTCGTGACGGACATTCACCGGGAGATCGCCCGCTCCCTCGACGACGACTGCTTCATCGCGGTCCTCGGCCAGAAGGGTCATCGCGAGGTCATCGGCTACACGAAGGACCTCGACCCGTCCCGGTACGAGGTCTTCTACGACCTCGACGAGGTCGTCGCCTTTCCGTGGGAGGCGCACCCGAGGGTGAAGGTCGTCTTCCAGACGACGCTGAACGCCGATCGCTTCGCCGACCACGTCGCCGAGATGCGCCGGCGGGTCGCGGACCTCCGGATCGCCGACACGATCTGCTACGCCACGAAGGAGAACCAGGACGCCCTCCGGGCGCTCTGCGCCGACCCGTCGATCGACGCGATCGTCGTCATCGGAGGCCGTCACTCGAAGAACACGAAGGAGCTCGTCCGGATCGCGGAGGAGTCGAAGCGGACGATCTTCGTCGGCACCGCCGCCGACCTCCGCGAGGAGGACTTCTCCGGGATGCGGAAGGTCGGCGTGACGGCCGGCGCCTCGACGCCGGACTACGACGTCGAGGCGGTCGTCTCGCGTCTCCGGGCGATGGGCTGAGAGGGCCGCGCCCGGCGTAGACTTCCTGACATGGAAATCAAGGGCGCGGGCGGGACGCCGGGCGGCGTCGGGACCTTCCTCGGCGGCCTCGCGATGATGGTCGTCGGGGGCTACCTCCTCCTCCAGCAGGTCCAGGTCCACAGCGGCTTCTGGGACTGGTTCGGGCCGAGCACGTTCGGCCTGACGCTCCTCCCGCTCCTCGTCGGGATCGGCTTCCTCTTCTTCGACGGCAAGTCCGTCGTCGGCTGGCTGCTGGCGGGGGCCGGGGCGCTCATGATCGTGGCCGGGATCATCGCGAACCTGCAGGTCTGGTTCCGGCCGACGAGCCTCTACAACACGCTGATCATGCTCGGCCTCCTCGCGGGGGGCGTCGGGCTCGTCGCGCGGTCGCTGAAGGCGAGGCCGGAGGCGAAGGGGTAGAGGCGATGAACTACGCGGCGAGCCGCAGGATCCTCGCGGCCTTCGAGGAAGAGGGGGTCCGCTATCTCGTCTTTGGAGGGGCCGCCATGAACCTGCACGGCCTCCCGCGCTTCACGGAGGATCTCGACGTCTTCATCGAACCGACCCGCGAGAACGTCGAGGCCGTCAAGCGTGCGCTCCGGAAGGTGTACGACGACCCGAACATCGACGAGATCTCGGCGGACGAGCTCGTGGGCGAGTACCCGGCGGTGCAATACGTGCCGCCCGAAGGGGACTTCCACCTCGACATCCTCACGCGCCTCGGCGAGGCCTTCCGGTTCGAGGACCTGGAGCCGGACGAAACGACGCTCGATGGCGTGAAGGTGAGGCTCGTCTCGCCGCGGACGCTCTACCTCATGAAGAAAGGCACGGTCCGCCCGAAGGACCGGCTCGACGCGGACGGCCTTCGGGCGAAGTACGGGTTCGAGGAGCCGTGATGCCCGTCCGGAAGTTCCGGTCCATCGAGGAGATGAAGAAGGACCGCGGCTACGACCGAGACGATCCCCGCCTTCCTCGCATCATCGAGGGGATCTGGGACTTCGGCCGGAAGACGGCCAGGCTTCGGTTCCCCCCCGGCGTCCACCGATACCGGACCGTCGAGGAGATGACCGCGCGGACAGCGGAATGGGCGGAGGACAACTTCCGCGCCTTCCGTGCGCGCCGGGACGCCGAGCGGACCGGCGCGCACGCGGAGCCCGCTCCTACGCCGGGTCGAGGATGAGCTTCCCGAGCTCCTCGATGACCTTCCGGCCGCGCTCCTTGTCGAAGGGCTGCGCGTAGAAGTCCGCGAGGTCCATCGGCGGGAAGAGGCGGATCGTCGCCTTCTTCCCCGTCCTCCCGGGGAACTGCTTGTGGAGGAGCAGCTCCCGGAAGCCGTCGACCCGCATCGGGACGGCGATCGGCTTCGTCCGGTGGAGGAGCTGCGCCATCCCGGGGCGGATCGGCGCGTGCTTCTGCGTCGTCCCCGTCGGGAAGTGGAGGAGCCAGCCGGTCGAGATCGCCTCCTCGACCTTCGAGATCCCTTCGAGGTCGACGGGCCGGTTGACCTCGCGGCCTGCCTCCCGGAACGAGCGCCGGAACGTGACGCCCCCCGCGTAGGTGAGGACCTTCGTGAGGAGGTTCTTCTTCATCGTCTCCGTCGCGGCCGAGAAGCGCAGGTGCGGCTCCTCGTAGGGGAGGCCGTGGACGATGTAGAGGAGGTCGTAGAAGGCGATCGCCTCGGTGAAGTAGGTCTGGTGGTTCGAGAGGAAGACGACGTTTCGCCGCGGCAGCTCCTTCAGGAGCTCGGCTCCCTCCGCCTTCACGTCGTTGAGCCGGCGGAAGTAGATCGGAGTGGCCAGGTTCCCGATGCCGAGGATCATCGCGCGCCTCACGAGGCGCTCGAAAGAGGTCTCGATCACGTCACTCAGCTCTCGAAGGCGCCGGCCTCGTGCCGCTCGATGGCCCAGCGGACGAGGTCGGTCGGGGCCGGCGTCCCGCCGAGGCGCCGGAGCATCGCGGCGGCCTGCCCTCGGTGGTAGGAGGCGTGGTTCACGACGTGCCGGAGGACGGCCCAGAGCGGCGCGGCCTTCGGCTCCCCCTTGAGGTTCTTCCAGACGAGCGGGGCGGCGAGGCGCTCCGGGCCGAGCGTCGCGAGGAACGCGGCGATGCGGGCGTCGGCCTCGTCGAGCGTCCGGAGGGCGTCGGCGAGCGTCGGCAGCTCCTCGACGGTCGGGAGGGACGTCGCGTCGCGCCCGTCGAAGCGCTCGGCCCAGGCGCGGGTGGCGCCGGCGAGGTGGACGAGCGTGGCGCGGAGCGACGGCCAGCCGCCCCCCATCTCGCGGACGTAGTCCTCGTGGGAGAGCGGGGCGAGCGAGCGGGCGAGGAGCCGGTTCGCCCAGAGGTTGTAGTCGAGCAGGGCGAAGAGGTCGTCCTTCACTTCTCGGGGTCCTCGACGATCGTGTGGGTGAGCGTCCCGAGGCCGTCGATCGCGAGGCTGACGACGTCGCCGGGGCGGAGCCACTGGTCCTTCGTGATGCCCGAGCCGTTCAGCTCGAGGAAGCAGCCGGTGCCGACCGTGCCCGACCCGATCACCTCGCCGGGCTCGAGCGTCACGCCGTCCGCGGCGCGCTGCACGATCTGGGCGAACGTCCAGTCCATCTGCGCGACGTTCCCCTCCGAGACCTGCACGCCGTTGACGTGCGCCGTCATCCGCGCGTCGAGGACGTCCCCCTTCGGCGTGGGGGTGAGGCGGCCGGCGAGCTCGTCCCTGGTGACGAGCCAGGGACCGATCGCGGTCGCGAAGTCCTTCCCCTTGGCCGGCCCGAGGTTCAGCTTCATCTCCTCCATCTGGAGGGCCCGGGCCGAGAGGTCGTTCATGACGCCGTAGCCGAGGATCGCGTCGTCCGCCTCCTCGAGCGTCGGGTTCGTGACCGTCTTCCCGATCACGACGAAACACTCCAGCTCGAAGTCGAGCTTCTCGAGCCGGCGGCGGCCGACGCGCACCTCTCCCGGCCCGACGACGGCGAGGGCGTTCGTGAAGTAGAAGACCGGAAACTCGTCGAACTCCGGGATCATCGGCAGGCCGCGGTTGCGCCGGGCCGTCTCGACGTGCTGGCGGAAGGCGTAGCCGTCGCGCACGGAGACGGGGCGCGGGAGCGGCGCGAGGAGGCGGGCCTCGTCCTCGGGGACGAGGGTCCCGGCGGGGAGAGAGGCCTCCCCGGAGGCGAGCGGGAGCGCCTCGGGGAGGAGCTCCTCGTGGCGCCGGACGAGGTCGAGCATCGAGAGGCCGCGGAACGTCTCGGAAGCGCGGCCGAGGTCGAGGACGCCGGCGCCGGGGAGGGCGATCCCGGGGGCGCCGGCCGGGTCCGCCCCGGGGCGGACGAACGTGACGAGCTTCATCGCTCCCGGTTATACGACAGCGGCGCCGTCCGCGGCGCCCCCGCCCCTGTACGATTCCTCCGAGAGCCTCGAGATGAAGTACTTCGCGTCCGTCGCCCCCTTTATCCTCGCCGCCGCGCCGCTCCTCGCCGCCCCTCCCGCCACGAAGACCGAGGAGGCGAAGCGGTTCCACCCGCCCGCCCGTGGAATGGCCGCCGCCCCGCGCCTCGCGGGCTACGAGAAGCGGCTCGCGATGGAGAAGGCGAGCCCCTTCGCGGGGCTGACGTTCCGGAACGTCGGCCCCGAGCTCCAGGGCGGGAGGATCGTCGACCTCGACGCGCCGCGCGATCGTCCCGGCACGCTCTTCGTCGCGTTCGCGACGGGCGGGCTCTGGCGGACGGACGACAAGGGCGGGAGCTGGACGCCGCTCTTCGACGCCGAGTCGTCGATCGGCCTCGGCGCGATCGCCGTCGGCGACGCCCGGGGAGACGTCCTCTGGGCGGGGACCGGCGAGGCGAACTCGAGCCGGACGACCTACGCCGGGACGGGAGTCTTCAAGTCGGAGGACGGCGGGAAGAGCTGGAGGAGCACGGGCCTGACGGACTCCCATCACATCGGGAAGCTCCTCGTCGATCCGTCGAACCCCGACGACGTCCTCGCCGCCTCGATGGGGCCCCTCTACACCGACGGCGGCGAGCGCGGCCTCTACCGGACGACGGACGGCGGGAAGAGCTGGTCCCGGGTGCTGGGCGGGGCCGGCCGGACCGGCGCGATCGACGTCGTCCGCGACCCGAAGGACTCGAAGCTTCTCTTCGCCGCGCTCTGGGAGCGCGATCGCAAGGCGTGGAACTTCCTGGAGTCGGGGCCGGGGAGCGGGATCTACCGCTCGCGTGACGGAGGAGCGACCTGGACGCGCCTCGAGGGCGGCCTTCCGCAGGGCGACGTCGTCGGCCGGATCGGTCTCGCCGTGACCCCGGCGAAGCCCGGCGCGGTCTGGGCCGTCGTCGACGACCAGTCCCGGCGCCCCGGCGAGCGGGACGAGGAGACGCCGCCCGGAGAGCTGACGCCGCGCCGCCTGAAGGCGCTGACGCCGGAGCAGTTCGCGAAGGTCGAGACGGCCGTCGTCGAGCGGTTCCTCCGCGCGAACGGCTTCCCGAAGGAGCTGAAGGCCCGGGCGCTCCAGAAGGACGTCGCCTCGGGGAAGGTGAAGCTCTCCGACGTCGTCGCCTACGTCGACGACGCGGATCGCCAGATGGAGGAGGTCGAGACCGTCGGACTCGAGGTCTGGCATTCCGACGACGCCGGAGAGACCTGGCGGAGAACGCACGACGTCTCCCTCGAGAAGGTCGCCTACACCTACGGCTACTACTTCGGGAAGATCTGGGTGGCCCCGGACGACGCCGAGAAGATCTACTTGGCGGGCGTCCCGCTGGCCGGCTCCTTCGACGGCGGGAAGAGCTGGACGGGCCTCGACCGGCACGGAGTCCACGTCGACCACCACGCTCTCTGGTTCGACCCGCGCGACCCGCGGCACGTCGTCCTCGGGAACGACGGCGGACTGAACCTCTCCTGGGACGGCGGGAAGAGCTGGGCGAAGGTCGCGAACCTCCCTGTCGGGCAGGTGACGACGATCGCCGTCGACTCGGCCGAGCCCTACAACGTCCTCGTCGGGATGCAGGACAACGGCGTCTGGCGCGGGCCGTCGACGTACGCCGCGGGGAAGACCTCGCCCGACGCCTGGAAGCCCGTAATCGGAGGGGACGGCTCCTGGATCGAGGTCGACCCGGTGGACCCGAACCTCGTCTACACGGCCTCGCAGTTCGGGAACGCCGTCCGCGTGAACGTGAAGACCGGCGAGCGGACCCGCTTCCGCCCGCGCCACGCTCTCGGCGAGCCGGCGCTCCGATACAACTGGGTCACGCCGTTCCTCCTCTCCCCCCACTCGCCGAACGTCCTCTGGTTCGGGACGCAGAAGCTCTTCCGCTCCCTCGACCGCGGCGAGACGTGGACCGCGGTGAGCCCCGACCTCGCCTCGACGCGCGAGCCCGGGGACGTGCCGTTCGGGACGATCACGACGATCTCCGAGTCGCCGAAGACGTTCGGCGTCCTCTTCGTCGGGACGGACGAGGGGAAGGTCTGGGGGACGCGCGACGGCGGGGCGACCTGGAAGGACCTCTCGAAGGGGCTCGCGAAGGAGCGCTGGGTGACGCGCGTCGTCGCCTCCGTCCACGACGAGGGGACGGTCTACGTCGCGCAGAGCGGCTACCGGAACGACGACTTCGCGCCGTACCTCTGGAAGTCGACCGACTTCGGGGCGACGTGGACCTCGATCGCGGCGTCCCTCCCGGCCGAGCCGGTGAACACCGTCCGGGAGGACCCGAAGGCGAAGCACCTCCTCTACGCCGGGACCGACCTCGGGGCGTACGTCTCCCTCGATCGCGGCGCGACCTGGAACGCCCTGGCCGGCGGGCTGCCGCACGTGCCGGTCCACGACCTCGCGGTCCACCCGAAGGAGGGCGACGTCGTCCTCGGCACGCACGGAAGGAGCGCCTACGTCGCGGAGGCGGCGCCGCTGCGCGAGCTGACGCCGGAGGTGAGGGCGAAGCCGCTCCACGCGTTCCGGGTGAAGCCCGCGACGTGGGAGCGGGGTCGGGGCTACGGCGAGAACGAGTTCTTCGCCTGGCGCCGCGTCCCGACGACGCGGACCGTCTCCTGGTGGGCCTCGCCCGCCGCGGCCGGGACGGCGACGATCACGGTGAAGGACTCGAAAGGACGCGTCTGGAAGGAGTGGACGGCCTCCTCGGTCGCCGGCTTCAACGCCGTCGCCTACGACCTCTCCGTCGACGCCGAGCGCGCCGACGCGAACGAGGAGGCCCTCCGGAAGGAGGCGGCGGACGCCGCCGAGAAGGCCGCGGCGAGCGCGAAGGGCCCGGAGGCCGCTGCCGACGCCGTGCCGGACGAGGAGGACGTCGGCGACGACGCGGGATCGAAGGCGACGCCGCCCGCGGTCGCCTCGCTCCTCGCCGACCCGCTCCGGTCGAGCCGCGACCGCTACCTCCCTCCGGGGCGGTACGCCGTCGAAGTGGCCGCGTCGGGGGCGCGCGCCTCGACGCGGCTCGTCGTGAAGCCGCCGAAGGGCGACGCGGAAGGTCGGGGAGGACGCTGAGCGTGTCCGGGTCGCCGCGGCGGGTGGTCGTCGTCGAGGATGACTCCGAGACGCGGGAGTTCGTGGCGCGGGCTCTTCGCGAGGACGGGCTCGAGGTCCGGAGCGCCGCCCGGGCGGAATCCGCCCGGAAGCTCGTCCAGGCCGGAGAGGTCGACCTCGTGGTCCTCGACGTCGGCCTTCCCGGCATCTCGGGTCTCGACCTCTGCGCCGAGCTGCGCCGGGACGGGGCCGCCGTTCCCATCCTCATGCTGACGGCCCGAACCGACGTCGCGTCGCGCGTGGAGGGGCTGGAAGCGGGCGCCGACGACTACCTCGGAAAGCCGTTCGCGCTCGCGGAGCTCCGGGCCCGCGTGCGGGCCCTGCTTCGACGCGGGGCCAGGGCCGGCCCGCCCGAGGCGGTCCTCGAGCACGCGGGAGTCCGGGTCGACCTGCGCCGGCGGAGGGCCTTCCTCGGAGCGGAGGAGCTCCCTTTGACGCGCCGCGAGCTGGACCTCCTCGCGCGGCTCGTCCGGGCCGGCGGCGTCGTCGTGGAGCGCGAGACTCTCCTCGAGGACGTCTGGGGCGCCGACACGCCCGAGGCGGCGGCGAGCCTGGAGGTGATCGTCAGCCGCCTCCGACGGAAGCTGGCGAGCGGTGGCGGCGCGAGCCTCCTCCGGAACGTCCGGGGCATCGGCTACGCCCTCGACGCGGAGGAGACGTGATCGCCCGGTCGCTCGCGCGCCGCACGGTGGCGGCGACGCTGCTGACGGCGGCCGTCTCCTCGCTCGTCTTCGCGGTCGCGTCGGTCGTCGCGTTGCGTCTGCTCTGGGACCGCCACGACGCCGTCGAGCTGAGGCGGACGGCCGACGCGGCCGAGCGGATTTTCGTCCTCGAGCAGGCGGAGGCCGAGCACGGCGCCGCGGAGGCGGCGCGCGAGGCGCTCGAGCAGGCGCTCGAGCCTCTCGACCGGGGCGCCTTCCGCGCGGGACGCGCGCTCCTCGCCGAGCGGGGCGCCGATCCCGGGCGGCGGGAGGACGGCCGGCTTCCGAAGGGCTGGATCGAGACCCGCCGCCGGCTCGCGGACGGAGTCGTCCTGGAGCTGGCCCGCCGGCCGGAGGAGGGGGTCCCCCTCCGGCGTCTCTTCTGGGCGGCTCTTCTCGTCGCGGCGATCCCGTCGACGCTCGTCGCGCTGGCGGTCGGTCGCCGGGCGGGCCGCGCCGCCGCCCGGCCGATCGAAGACCTGGCTCGGCGGCTCGGCGAGGTGCACGACCCGCGCGAGTACGCCTCTCCTCCGCTCGAAGGGCTCCCGGCGGAGGCCGCCGCCCTCGAGAGGAGCTTCGCGAGCGTCCTCGGACGACTCGGCGCCGCGCTCGAGAGGGAGGCCTCGTTCGTGCGAAACGCGGCCCACGAGCTCCGGACCCCGCTGACTCGGATAAGGCTTCGCGCCGAGCGAGCGGCGGCCGGCGTCTCGGGGGAGTGCCGGAGCGAGCTCCAGGCCGTCACCCGAGAGGTGGACAGGCTGACGAGGCTCGTCGACGCCCTCCTCGTCCTCGCGCGCGACGAGTCCTCCGGCCTCGACCTGTCCGAGACGGCCAACCTCGCGGACGTCGTGCGAGCCTCGGCGGAGTCGGGAGAACGGGAGGTCGAGGTCGAGGCTCCCGACGAGGCGCTCGTGCGCGGCGACGAGGAGCTCCTCCGGCTCGCCGTCGACAACCTGCTCGACAACGCACGGAAGTACGCGCCGGCCGATCGGGTCCCGCGAGCAGTCCTCGCAGTGGCGGCGGGCGAAGTGACCCTATCGGTCGAGACACCCGGCGTCTCCCTTCCGGAGGAGGAGCGCGAACAGGTCTTCGAACGTTTCTACCGCGGCAGCGCCGCGCGCGAAACGGCACCGGGACACGGCCTCGGCCTTTCCCTCGCCCGCCACGTGGCGCGGGTCCACGGCGGGGACGTCGTGGCCGGCGAGTCCGGAGGAGAGCGGACCGTCTTTCGGCTGCGGCTCCCGGGCTGGAGGGCCTCGGGGAGCTGAAGACCGCGTTCGGCGATCGTTCGGCGGGATTCGGAAGCCGTTCGGCCCCTTGGGCGACCGTGACGGAATGCCGAACGCTCGGATCCGAGTCCTGCCGGAGACGATTCTCGCGATCCTCGTCGCTCTCCTCGTCCTCGCCGAGCCGTTCCAGGTGCCGCTGGTCGACCCGGACGAGGGACGCTACGCGGAGATCCCGCGGGAGATGCTCGCTTCGGGGGACTGGGTCCTCCCTCACCAGAACGGCCTCGTCTACATCGAGAAGCCGCCCCTCGCCTACTGGCTCGTCGCCGGCTCGTACCGCCTCTTCGGCGTGAACGAGGAGGCGGCACGCCTCCCGGGGAAGCTCGCAACGGTCGGCACCATGCTCGCGCTCTTCCTCTTCGCCCGCCGCAGGGCAGGGGAGCGGGCGGGGGCGCTGGCCGCCCTCTTCTTCGGCGGCTCCCTCCTCGGCTTCGGCCTCGCGCGGATCGTCCTCATCGACCCGATCCTGACGGCCGCCCAGACCGCGGCGGTCCTTTCGTGCGCCGCGCTCGGCGAGGGCGGGGCGAGCCGGGGACGCGAGAGGGCGCTCGCCCTCGGGTTCGCCGCGTCGGCCGCAGCGGCCGTCCTACTCAAGGGCCTCGTTGGCGTCCTCCTCCCGGGAGGGGCGGTGCTCCTCTGGACCGCCGCCACCGGCAGGACGCGCCCGCTCCGGGCTCTGCTCTCGCCGATGCCCGTCCTCGCCTTCCTCCTGCTCGCGGCTCCGTGGCACGTGGCCGCCGCGCTCCGCGAGCCCGACTTCCTCCGCTTCTACTTCGTCCGAGAGCACTTCGAACGGTTCCTCCTCCCGAGTCACCACCGCCCTGGCGCTCCGTGGTGCTTCCTCGCGGTCGTCGCGGGCGGCTTCCTCCCCTTCACCCCGCTCCTGCCGCGGCTTCGGTCGGTCTGGCCGGGACCCCGCCGCGCCGGTTGGTCGGCGCGCCCTCTCGAGTCGTTCCTCATCCTCTGGGTCCTCCTCGTCATTGCGTTCTTCTCGCTCTCGAGGTCGAAGCTCATCCCCTACGTCCACCCCGTCTTCCCCAGCCTCGCGCTCCTCCTCGCGCTCGCCGTGGCGCGCGACGAGGAGGGGCTCGCGCTCAGGCGGGGCGAGCGCTGGAGCATCACCGGGCTTCTCGGGCTCCTCGCGGCGGCGACGGCGTGGGCCGGGGCCACCGAGGACCTCGCCGTCCCGGGTCTCGCCGAACCGGCCATGGGGTTCGCCGCGGCGCTCCTCGCCGGCTTCCTCCTCGTCGGGATCGGCCCTTCGCTCGTCCCGGAGCGGGGGCTCCTGCTCGCCGGCGCGGCCTGGATCCTCTTCCTCGGCGGGGCTCACCTCGTCCTTCCGGCCTGGGCCCGATGGGACGGGAGCTGGCCGGTCGTCGCGGCGCTCCGGGAGACGCTCCGGCCCGGGGATCTCCTCGTCCAGCGCGGCGACTACGTCGAGTCCCTCCCGTTCTACTCCGGCCGGCTGACCCCGCTGAGTCGTATCGGCGCCGGGAGCGAGCTCGAGTTCGGGAGGAGACGCGACCGCGACGGCATCTTCCAGACCGACGAGGAGTTCTCTCGGCTCTGGAACGGTCGGCGGCGGGTCCTCGCCGTCCTCCACCGGGAGGTCCTCGGCGAGTGGGCGGCGCCCGGGAACCAGAGGCGGCCCTACACGATTCTCGCGACGGCCCACCGGGACCGGTGGGTCCTCGTGTCGAACGAGGCGGGAGGGGGCCTCGCCTGCGCCGCGATCGACCCGGAGCCCGCAGCCTCGGCGATCCGCTGACGGCCCTCCTCACCGCAGCTTCACCGGTCCCTTCGACCCGCCCATCATTCGTCGCCAGCGCTCGCGCTCGGCGCGGGCCGGACCGAGAGCGCGCCGCTCGGCGAGAGCCTCGTCCTCGCGGCGGAGCTTCTCGAACGCGGCGAGTCGATCCGGGTCGATGACGCCCTCGTCCGCAGCCGCCCGGACGGCGCAGCCGGGCTCTCCCTCGTGGCGGCAGTCGCGGAAGCGACAGCCGGGGGCGCGCGCCGCGATCTCGTCGTACGTCTCGGCGATCGCCTCCGCGCCGTCCCAGAGAGAGAGCTCGCGAAGCCCCGGCGTGTCGACGAGGAGCGCACCGCCGGGGAGGGTGAAGAGCTCCCGGCTCGTCGTCGCGTGACGGCCCCGCAGGTCGCATTCGCGGACCTCGCGGGTCGACTGGCGGCGCTCGCCGAGGAGAGCGTTGACGAGCGTCGACTTTCCGGCGCCGGAAGGGCCGAGGAGCGCGGCGGTCCGGCGCGGCGGAAGGAGGGGCTCGAGCGCTTCGAGGCCGGCGCCGGTCCGCGCGCTCACGACGACGACCGGCGCGTCGCCGGCGACGGCCCGGGCCGCGGCGAGGTCGACGGCGGGGTCGTCGGCGAGGTCGGACTTCGTCAGGAGGACGGCGGGCGCGACGTCGGCCTCGCGCGCGAGGGCGAGGAACCTCTCGATCCTCCGCTCGCGCAGCTCTCCGCCGAGCGGCGCGGCGACGAGGAGGAGGTCGACGTTCGCGGCGAGCACCTGCGCTTCGTCGCGCCGGCCGGACGAGCGCCGGACGAGCGCCGTCCGGCGCGGCAGCACGGAGTCGACGACGGCCAGGCCGTCGCCCGGGTAGACCCGAGCGGCCACCCAGTCGCCGACGGCCGGGAGGGCGGCGGAGGATTCCGCGGCGAAGCGGAGCCGGCCGGAGAGCTCGGCGGGGAGCTCGCCGCCTGCGGTCGCCAGACGGTAGCTCTCGCGGGTCGCGGTCAGGACGCGGGCGGGGACGAACCCCTCGCGCGCGTGGTTCTCGAACAGGGCTTCGAATTCGCGGTCCCACCCGAATCGGGTCAGGGGCATGGCGGGCTTCTCCATCTCGGTGTGCGGACGGGGAACGGGAGCCGGGGCGCCGCGGCGAAAGAAGCATCGCCGGGCGGGTCGCCCGTCTCGATCAGGGGCGCGCTACGGGGCGCGCCGGCCCGTCAGGCAAGGACCGATTGCAGAAGCCGTCTCAGGTCCCCGATCATAGCGCGGGTCGTCCATTCCGAGTCGGTCCGGGCGGGGAATATCGGCGGCGGGTCGCGCGTTAGCGCTGCGTCCGGGTTCCGGCGCCGAGCGTCGGCCCCGAAAGGAGCTCCCCGAGTGTTCTGGATGTACGCCGGCTTCATCGTCCTGGTCCTGGCGCTGCTCGCGCTCGACCTGGGGGTCTTCCACAGGAAGGCCCACGTCGTGAGCGTGAAGGAGGCGCTCGGCTGGTCCGCCTTCTGGATCGCGCTCGGCCTCGCCTTCAGCGGCTTCATCTACCTCGGGTACGAGAACCACTGGCTGGGGCTCGGGCTGACGCCGGACATGATGACGCTGCGGCCCGTCGCCGTGGAGGGGCTCGGGACGGTCTACAACGACGGCGCGTCGGCCCTCGTCAAGTACGTGACGGGGTACCTCGTGGAGAAGTCGCTCGCCGTCGACAACATCTTCGTCATCAGCATGATCTTCACGTTCTTCGCCGTCCCGGCGCTCTACCAGCACCGGGTCCTCTTCTGGGGGATCCTCGGCGCGCTGATCCTGCGGGGGATGATGATCGCGGCGGGGGCGCGGATGATCCAGGAGTTCTCCTGGATCATCTACGTCTTCGGAGGTTTCCTCATCCTGACCGGGATCAAGATGCTCCTCCTGAAGGAGGGCGAGACCGACCCGAACAAGAACCTCGTCGTCCGCGCGACGCGGAAGCTCTTCCCGGTCACCGAGCGTTTCCACGGCGAGCACTTCTTCGTGAGGGCAGGGACCGACGCCTCGCACGAGGCGGAGACGCCGGGCGCGGCGGTCGTCGCCGACCGGGTCGTCGACGCGGCGAAGGCCGGCACGCTCCTCGCGACGCCCCTCCTCCTCGCCCTCGTCATGGTGGAGTTCACCGACCTGATCTTCGCGGTCGACTCGATCCCGGCCATCTTCGCGATCACCGCCGACCCGTTCCTCGTCTTCACGAGCAACGTCTTCGCGATCCTCGGCCTGCGGAGCCTCTACTTCGCCCTGGCGGGGATGATCGACTCGTTCCGCTACCTGAAGGTGGCGCTCGCCGTCGTCCTGATGGTCGTGGGCGTCAAGATGATGACCCACACCTGGCTGAAGGCGATGCTCGGGGAGGGCTTCAACCTCTACCTTCTCGCCGTCGTCCTCTCGATCCTCGCCGCGGGGGTCGTCGCGTCTCTCTGGAAGAGCCGGAGCGAGGCGCGCGCGGCCCAGTAATACACGATTTCACGCCTGGCACCGATCCTGGGGGGCGCGGAGGCGGCGCCAGAGGATGGCGGCTCCGCGGGGGACGTCGGAGAGGCGGGAGGCGACCTCGTCGGCGAGGGTGCCGTCGTCTGTGGCGAGGAGCTGGGTGACGTCCCAGAGGTCCTGGGAGCCGCCGGCGTGGAGCTTGAGGAGGACGAGGTCGGCCGCGCGGACGACGGGGACGCGGGTGTCGAGAAGGTCGAACGGCTCCGCGCGCGCCACGACCCCGTCGAGCCAGGCGCCGCGGCCGACGAAGATGTCGACGGGGCGCTCGTCGCGCGAGAGGAGGCGGACGAGGCCGCGCAGCGGGTCGTCGCCGTCGCCCCGCCGGATCTCGATCTGCGCGCCGTCGCGCGTCAGAAGCGACCAGAAGGCGTCCGCGAGGACGGACGCGTCGAGCGTCAGGAGGTCGACGTCGAAGGTCGAGCGGGCGACGCCCCGGACCGCGAGCGCGACGCCTCCGACCGTCGCGAACGGGGTGCGGCGGAGGGAGAGGTGCTTCGCGACGACGGCGAGGAGGCTCACCCGGTCCCCGCGACCCGGCTCGGGATCCGTCCGGCCCGCCGTTTCGCGGCGAGCTCGGCCTCGGCCGCCGTACGCGGCAGCCCGCGGGGGCGGCGGAAGGCCTCGGCGTCGTCGTCCCCGAGAGAGAACGCCCTCGCGACCCGCTCGGCGGGCGTGAGGAGAGAGTCGGCTTCGGCGGTCTTCCGCCGGAATGCGTCTCCGATGGACGTCACGGTCCGATTATGAGTCCCGCGGCGGCCCCCCCGAGAACCAGAACGACCGAGCCTGTGCGGTACCTCACGAGGAGGACGGCGGCGAGGAGACCGAGGAGCGCGGCTCGGAGGTCGACGAGGGCGGCCGGGGCGAGCCGGGCCGTGACGACGCCCATCGGCGCCACGCAGGCGACGTTCACGCCGTCGCGGAGGGAGCGGACGCCGACCTCGGTGCCAGGCGTGAAATCGTGTATTGTTCGCCGCCCCTAGAATCCACGGGTGACCGGAATCCTCGTCGTCCTCGCGCTCGTGGTCGTGAACGGCCTCTTCGCGGGGGCGGAGATCGCGGTCCTGACGCTGCGACGGACGCGCCTCGACGAGCTCGTCGAGGAGGAGCGGGCCGGCGCGAAGGCCCTGGCGGCGCTCCGAGCCGACCCCGAGGGGTTCCTCGCGACCGTCCAGATCGGGATCACGCTCGTCGGAGCGGCGGCCGCGGCCTTCGGCGGGGCGACGCTCTCCGCTCCGCTCGCGGCGACGCTCGAAGCGGCGGGGGCGCCGAAGGAGATCGCGGACGACGTCGGCCTCGCCGTCGTCGTCGTCGTCGTCTCCTTCCTGTCGCTCGTCGTCGGGGAGCTCGTCCCGAAGTCGCTCGCGATGCGGTTCGCCGAGCGGTACGCGCTCGCCATCGCCCGGCCCCTCGCGTTCCTCTCGCGCCTCGCGCGGCCGGCCGTCCGCTTCCTGACCGCCTGCTCGAACGGGGTGCTCCGGCTCTTCGGCGACCGGACCTCGTTCGTCGAGGCCCGGCTCTCGAGGGACGAGCTCCGGACGCTCGTCGAGGAGACGGCCACGACCGGCGGGCTCGACCCGAGGGCGGGGGAGATCGCGGCCCGGGCGCTCGACCTGCCGGGAGTGAAGGTGGCGGCGGTCATGACGCCTCGGCCCTCGGTCGTCTCCATCGACGCGACCGCGAGCCGCGAGGAGATCGTCGCCGTCGTCGGCCGGAGCCGGTTCGCGCGCTTCCCGGTCCACGACGGAGGCCTCGACGGCGTGACCGGCTACGTCCTCGGCCGGGAGGTCCTCGCGCGCGCCGTCGAAGGCGCGGCCTCGCCGCTTCAGGGGATCGTTCGCGACGCGCCGTTCTTCCCGGAGACGGTGGAGGCGCTCGGCGTCCTCGGGGAGCTGCAGGAGAGGCACGTCCCGATCGGGTTCGTCGTCGACGAGCAGGGAGGGTTCACCGGTCTCGTGACGCTCGAGGACCTCCTCGAGGAGCTCGTCGGCGAGATCTTCCACGAGAAGGAGGCGGCCGCCGTGCCGTACCTCGAGGACGGCCCGGGAGCGTGGGTCGTCGAAGGGCGCGCCGGCGTCCGCGACGTGAACCGGCTTCTCGACCTCGAGCTCCCGGAAGACCCGGCCTGGGCGACGATCGCGGGGCTCATCCTCCATCGTCTCGAGCGGATCCCGCCCGCGGGGACGGCGTTCGTCGACGAGGAGTCGGGCCTGACGGTCGAGGTCGTCGAGAGCACGCCTCGGCGGATCGCGCGCGTTCGCCTGTCGCGACCCGCCTGACGGCGCTACTGCTCTCCGAGGAGCCGGACGACGTCCGCCTCGAGTGCGGCGAGGTCGTGCTCCCCCTCGTGCCGCGCGCGCAGCCGCCCCTTGCGGTCGACGACGAAGGCCACCGGGAGGCCGAGGATGCCGCCCCAGCGCTCCGCGACCTTCTCGTCGCCGAGGGCGAGCCGGTAGGTCACGCCGAGCTCCTTCCGGAACTTCAGGACCGGCTCCGGAGTCTCGTCGAGGGAGACGCCGACGACCTCGAGACCGCGCGTGCGGTACTCGTTCGCGAGCGCCTCGAACTTCGGGGCCTGGGAGCGGCAGGGCGCGCACCAGGTGGCCCAGAAGTCGACGACGACGACCCTTCCCCGGAGCGAAGAGAGGTCGACCTTCTTCCCGTCGAGGTCGACGAGGTCGAGGGCGGGGGCCGGGTCGCCGGTCTTCGGCGCGGCCGGGGTCCCGGCCCGGACGTCGGGCGCGAGGAGCGCGGAACCGACGAGGAGGACCGCGACGGAGAAGAGGCGACGGCGCCGCTCAGCCACGGTCGCCGCTCCCCGAGGCCGAGGGGTGCCCCTTCCCGACCCAGTCCCGGCCGAAGTTCGTCGGGATGTAGAGGACGCGGACGTCTGTGAACCCGGCCGCGACGAGGAGCCGCCACGGCTGCTCCATGTTCGGGCACTTCTCCCACGGGCAGCAGCCGCAGTAGAGGACGATCGTCTTCGACTTCGGCACCGCGGCCGCGGCCTTTCGGAGCGTCTCGAGGCCGGCGGGGCTCGCCCCGGGACCGGCGAACCGGGAGCCCGGAATGTGAGCCTGGACGAAGAGGACCCGGAAGCCGACGTGGAACATCTCCGGCTTCGCGGCCGAGGGGTCCTTCAGGAGGCGGGCGAGCTCGTCGATCGACATCCGCTTCGCGTCGTCCCAGGAGGCCGGGCCGGCCGCGGGAGCCGCGCAGGCGAAGAAGGCGGCGAGGAGGAGAGCTCCGGTGCGAGCGAGGACGCCGGGGAACCGTGTGCGGACCGAGGGGGCCGCGGGGGAGCCGTTCGTCATGGCGGCGGATGCTAACTCGGCGCGGGGGGATGCCCGCGCGGGCGGGAGACGCCGCGCTCCAAGCGCCCTGGTCGCCCGCCGCCCTCCTCGGTCGGGTGGGCGAGGTCCGGCTGCGGCCGGCTCCGCCGGGTGCGGCAGAATCGGCGCATGCAGCGGTCCGATCGTCCCCCGAACCGGCTCGCGAAAGAGCCGTCTCCCTACCTGCGCCAGCACGCGCACAACCCGGTCGACTGGTTCCCGTGGGGGGAGGAGGCGTTCGAGAAGGCGCGGCGCGAGGACAAGCCGCTCTTCCTCTCCATCGGCTACTCGGCCTGCCACTGGTGCCACGTCATGGAGCGGGAGTCGTTCGAGGACGAGGGGATCGCGGCGCTCCTGAACGAACGGTTCGTGTCGGTGAAAGTCGACCGCGAGGAGCGGCCCGACGTCGACGACGTCTACATGAGCGCGGTTCAGACGATGGTCGGGCGCGGCGGCTGGCCGCTCTCCGCGTTCCTCTTCCCCGACGGCCGCCCGTTCTTCGGCGGGACGTACTTCCCGCGCGAGGACCGGCGGGGCCAGGCGGGGTTCCGGACGATCCTCGAAAAGCTCTCCGAGGCGTGGAGGGAGCGGCGCGAGGAGCTCTCGAAGGGAGCCGACGAGATCGTCGCGGAGGTGGAGCGCGCGGGGCGCATCACCGATCGCGCCGGGCGCGAACCGCTGACCGCGCGGACGGGGAGCGTCCTGACCGAGACGCTCAAGCGGACGTTCGACGCCCGGCACGGCGGCTTCGGCGGCGCGCCGAAGTTCCCGCCCCACCTCGCCCTCGAGTGGCTCCTCCTGAAGGGCGTCGAGGGGGACCCGATCGCCCGGTCGATGGCGTTGAAGACGCTCGACGAGATGGCCCTCGGCGGGATCCACGACCACCTCGCCGGCGGCTTCCACCGCTATTCGACCGACGAGCGGTGGCTCCTCCCGCACTTCGAGAAGATGCTCACCGACAACGCCCAGCTCCTCGCGCTCTACGCGCGGGCGTTCGTCCTGACGGGGCGCGACCTCTACTGGCGGACGGCGCGCGGGATCGGGGACTGGCTGCTCGCCGAGATGCGGGGCGACGAGGGGGGCTTCTTCGCCGCGACCGACGCCGACTCGGAAGGGGAGGAGGGGCGCTACTTCGTCTTCACCGAGGAGGAGGTGCGCTCGGCCGCCGGAGACGACGCGGCGTTCTTCGCCTCCGCCTACCGCGTCCGGCCCGAGGGGAACTTCCACGACGAGTCGACCGGCCGCGCGACGGGCCGGAACGTCCTCCACCTCGCCGGGGAGCCCTCGTCCGAGGAGGAGCGGCGGCTCGCGCCGATCCGCGCGCGCCTGCTCGAGCGGCGGCGCCTCCGCGTCCCGCCCGGGACCGACGACAAGCGGATCGCGGGCTGGAACGCCCTCGCCGTCTCCGGGCTCGCCGTCGCCTCGTCGATCCTCGGCGAGCCGCGCTACCTCGACGCCGCCCGCGCCTCGGCGGAGTTCCTCCTGACGCGGATGCGCGACGCCTCGGGCCGGCTCTTCCGGACGTGGAAGGAGGGCGAGGCGCGGATCCCGGCGTTCCTCGAGGACGAGGCGTTCCTCGCCCTCGCTCTCCTCGACCTCGCCGAGGCCGAGCCCGAGCCGTCCGGAAAGGCGCGCTGGGCCGCGGAAGCGCGCCGGACCGTCTCCGCCCTTCGCGCTCGGTTCGGCCGTCCGGGGGTCCCCGGGCTCGCGTTCACGGGCGAAGGCCACGAGCGGCTCTTCGCGCGGACGCGCGACCTCTTCGACAAGGCGATCCCCTCCGCGCCGGCGGCGGCGGCGCGTGCGATGGCCCGCCTCGCGCGGCGCGACGGCGACGAGGCCCTCGCCGCCGCGGCGCTTTCGGAGGTGGAGGAGCTCTCCGGTCTCATGGAGCGCGTCCCGCACGGGACGGAGTCGTGGCACCTGGCGTGGGAGGAGCTCCGGACGAGCGGCCTGCTGAGGCCGCCCGCAACGAGCCCGGACGAGGAGGCCGGAGGAGGCGCGAAGGCGGACGACGGAGAGGAGAGCCGCTCGGAGACGGCGCGGGGAGGGCCGGCCGAGCCGAGCGGGCCGGTCCGGGTCGCGGCCTCCCTCTCCACCGACAGGGCCGCGCCGGGCGAGATGCTCGAGGTGCGGGTGGCGGTGGACGTCGCCGAGGGCTGGGCCCTGACGGGGGAGACGCCGCTCGCCGTCGACGCCTGGGGCGGACCGGGGCTCCGCTGTGTCGCGGTGGAGCTGCCGCCGCGGGGCACGGTCACGCACGCGGACGGCTCCTCCGAGCCGGGCTACGAGGGACGGGTCGGCGTGACGCTCGTCTTCGAGGTGCGCGAGGGGGCGGCCCGGGGAGAGCACCCCGTCGCGGTCTCGCTCCGCTATCGCGCGTGCGGCGAGGGGACCTGCCTTCCCGAGCGCGCCCTCGCCCTCACCGTCCCCGTCCTCGTCCTCGCCCGCTGAATGGACGCCCCGCTCGCCCCGCGCGCCGGCCGCCTCTCCATCGCCGGCGCGGCGCTCCTCTGGTCGACGGCGGGCCTCGCGATCAAGCTCGTCCCGCTCGACGCGGTCGGCGTCGTCTTCTGGCGGTCGTCGATCACGTTCCTCTTCCTCGCGGCCGTCTACCGCCCCGGGATCGAGCGGTGGAAGAAGGCGTCGGTCGCGACGGCGCTCTCCTACGCGCTGATGATCCTGTGCTTCGTGTCGGCCAACAAGCTGACGACGGCGGCGAACGCGATCTTCCTCCAGTACACGGGCCCGTTCTACGTCCTCGCGCTGGGGCCGTGGCTCCTGAAGGAGCGCTTCCGGAAGGAGGACGCCGTCGCGATCGCGGTGGCCCTCGGCGGCATGTCGCTCTTCTTCGTCGGCCGGCTCGAGGGGGGCGATCTCGCCGGGAACCTCCTCGCCGTCGTCTCGGGGCTCTTCTTCGCGCTCACGGTCGTCCTGCTGCGCCGCGACCAGTCGCGGGACGCGATGGCCTCGGTCTTCCTCGGGAACGTCCTCGCCGCGCTCCTCGCCCTCCCGTTCGCCTGGGGGAAACTCTCGCTCGACACCCGCGGGCTCGGCGTCATCGTCTTCCTCGGCGTCGTGCAGATGGGCGTCGCCTACATCCTCTTCGTCCGCGGCCTCTCGGTCGTCCCGGCCGCCGAGGCCTCGCTCATCGGGATGCTGGAGCCGACGTTCAACCCGCTCTGGGCGTTCCTCGGCCTCGGGGAGCGCCCCTCGGGGTGGGCCCTTCTCGGCGGCGGAATCGTCCTCGCGGCCGTCGCGGGCCGGACGCTCTGGGGAGCGCGGAGGGTGCGGTAGCGGGTGCCGCGGCGCGCTCCGCCGGAAATCAGCGGCGCCGACGCGGCGACGCGGCGCCCTTCGCCGGGCGGAACGCGGGGAGGAGCTTCCAGCGCGGCCCGGCGCCGCAGAAGGTCTCGACGTCGACCTCCTTCACCCGCTCCAGCAGGGCGCGGTCCTCCGCGACCCGCGCGTCGTCGCGCACCCCGGCGAGCGCGGCCTTCCTCCAGACCGAGAGGGCCGCGCGCTCGTCGAGGCGGTAGAAGACGATCTTCCCGGCCTTGCGCACGAGGAGGAACCCCGCCCGCCGGAGCTCGGAGAGGTGCGCCGAGACGGTGGAGGGAGCGAGGGAGAGGACGGCGGTGAGCTGGCAGACACAGCACTCGCCCCGCTCGAGGAGGGCGAGGATCCGGAGCCGGGCCGGGTTCGCGAGAGCCTTCGTCACCGTCAGGGTGCGGCCGAGCGGCGTGTCCATCTGACCCGACGGTAGACCCGGAGCCGAAAGGGCGTCAAGGATCGGGAAGCGAGAAGCCTCTCGAGACGAGCACCTCGCGACCGCGCGGGGAGAGGAGCGCGTCGCGGAGCGCACGGGCGCCGACGAGGTCGCGCGCGTTGCGGAGGACGATCCCTCCCTGGTCCATCCGGGGGTAGGCGTCCGGCGCGACCTCGGCCCAGCGTCCGGACTCGCGCATCCGCGGCGAGAGGACGAGGGAGAGCGCGAGGATTCCGGCGTCGGCGGCGCCGCTCTTCGCGAACTGGGCGGCCTGGGCGACCGACTCCCCGAGGACCAGCTTCTCCTGTACGCCGCTCCAGACGCCGAGGCGTCGTATCGCGGCCTCGGCGGCGCGGCCGTACGGCGCGTGCCGGGGGTTCGCGATGGCGACCTTCCGGACGGAAGGATCGAGGAGGGCCCGGAGGCCGAGCGCTCCGACGTCGAGCCGGGACTCTGAAGGGACCCAGACGGCGAGCCGGCCGACGGCGTAGAGGAAGACGGGTCCGTCGGCGAGCCCCTTCGCCGCGAGCCGGCGCGGGTAGTCGGCATCGGCCGAGAGGAAGAGGTCGAACGGCGCGCCGTTCTCGATCTGCGCGTGGATGCTGCCGGAGGAGCCGTAGATGACGACGGGGCGGATCCCGGCGATCGATCGGGCGGCGGCGCGGAAGACGTCGTCCAGAGCGAACTGGAGGTCGGCCGCGGCGGCGACGCGGACCTCCCGCGTGCGGCCGGGCTCCGCGGGTGCCGCCAGGGCGCAGGCGAAGCCCGCGGCGAGGAGCGCGAGGACGCGGCGCAGCCGCGGCCTCCTCACGCTTCCGCCGGAATCGGCGCGGCGCTTCCGGGAGCGCCGGCGCCCCCGGAAGCCGAAAGGGAGAAGGGGCGGTCCACGACCGGATGCTAGCGCGCGCCGAGGCGGCCGGCCTTCACACGTATGCCTTAGACTCCGCGACCGGGATGAAGAGGCGAGGAGAAGAGGCCCGGGAGGGGTCCCGTCCGTCGCCGGGTCGCGGAGCGCTTCTCCCGAGGCTCGGCTGGCTCCTCGCCGTGCTCCTGTTCCTGGCGTTCGTCGCGGGCCTCGTGAGGCGCGGCCGGATCGAGCAGGCCGGGGAGCAGGTCATCCGGATGCTCTTCGTCCCCTCCGTCGAGCAGGGGACGCTCGCGCGCCGCGGGAACGAGCTCGCCGAGTTCGTGCGAAAGGACTCCGGCCTCGTCATCCGCTCCGCCGTCCCGACGAGCTACGCCGCGGTCGTCCAGGCGCTCGGCGTCGGGCAGGCCGACATCGCCTGGGTCCCCGCCTTCGCCTACGTCGTCGCGAACGCCCGGTTCGGCGCCGAGGCGCGCCTGCAGGTCGTCCGCGAGGCCGAGCGCTACGCGGTCGTCGTGACGCGCAACGGCCCCGGCGAGCCGGCCAAGCTCGGAGACCTCGCCGGGAAGAGGATCGCGATCCCGAAGAGCTTCTCCGCCGAGCTCCGGGCCTCGCTCGTCCCCGAGCTCGACAAGTGGTCGCCGGGCTGGAGAGAGGTGCCGGCGGAGGACGACCGCGAGGCCATCCGGCAGCTCCTCGACCGCGCCGACGTCGTCGACGCCGCGGCTTCGAGCTGGGTCTTCTCCGGCCCGAAGGACCTCGTCGGCGACGGGAGGAAGCTCCTCGAGTACGAGCGCCCCGGGACGCTCGACAAGACCCGAATCGCCTTCAAGACGGCGGGGCCCGCCCGCGAAAGGGTGACGGTCTACTACGGCTCCGTGATGACCCGCTCCGACTCGGGCGTCTCGCGCCTCGAGGACCTCGCGGGCCGGCCGTTCGCGTTCTCCGACGCGACGTCGACCTCCGGCTACATCTTCCCGCTCAACCTCCTGAACGCCGCCGGCGTGAAGCTCGGGCACGTCTACTACGCCGGAGGGCACGCGAACGTCGTCCAGGCGGTCGCGGACGGGAAGGTGGCCGGCGGCTCCTCGTTCTACTCCCCGCCCGGAAAGGTGAACGAGGTGGAGCGGACGTTCGTCGCCGACGCCCGCCACCTCCTGATGAAGCGGATCCCGACCGACGAGGGGCGCCTCGCGTTCCTCGACGAGGTCCGCGTCCTCGCGCTGACCGACCCGATCCCGAACGACGTCTGCTGCGTGCGGCGCGGCTTCCCGAAGGCGACCTGGGACCGCTTCGAGCGCTCGCTCCGGAAGTTCATCGCGACGCCCGAAGGCCTTCGCGCCTACCTCGACCTCGTCGCCTCGGTCGACGCCCGCTCGTGCGACGACTCCACGTTCGACGGCTTCCGCACGACGCTCCGGTCCGCGGGCGTCAGCGCCGTCCAGCTCCTCGAGGCCGAGGAGGAGAAGCTCCGGAAGAAGCGGGAGGGGAAGAAGTGACCCCGCCCGTCGCCGTCGCGGTCGAGCACCTGTCGAAGGTCTGGCCCGACGGCATCAAGGCCCTCGACGACGTCTCGCTCGAGGTCCGCGAGGGGGAGTTCCTGGCCGTCCTCGGCCTCTCCGGCTCGGGGAAGTCGACGCTCCTGCGCTGCATCAACCGCCTCGTCGACCCGACGGAAGGGCGGATCGCGATCTTCGGCCGCGACGTCACGGGCGCCGAGGGGGCCGAGCTTCGCGCGCTGCGGCGCGAGGTCGGGATGATCTTCCAGCAGTTCAACCTCGTGAAGCGGCACACGGTGCGGGACAACGTCCTGTCGGGGGCGCTCGGGAGGACCGGCACGCTCCGGAGCCTCCTCCTCCTGTTCCCGGAGGCCGACCGGGCCGAGGCGCAGGCGTGCCTCGAGCGGGTCGGGATGGGGGACCGGGGCGACAGCCGCGCCGACGCCCTCTCGGGCGGGCAGCAGCAGCGGGTCGCCATCGCCCGCGCGCTGATGCAGCGGCCGAAGCTGATCCTCGCCGACGAGCCGGTCGCCTCGCTCGACCCGGCCCTCCGGAACTCCGTGATGCGGCACGTCGAGGCGCTCAACCGGGAGGAGGGGATCACCGTGATCTGCTCCCTCCACGACCTCGACCTGATGAAACGTTACGCGACGCGCGCCGTCGCGCTGCGCGAGGGGAAGCTCGTCGCCGAGGGGAAGCCCGACGCGTTCGACCTCCCGACGCTCCGGTCGATCTACGGAGAGGAAGCCGAGTTCGGCTTCGAGGCGGCCACTTGAGGCGCGCCGCCCCCCCTCCGCCCGGGCCGGGCGCCCGGCTCCTGGCGCTCGTCGTCGACGCCGCGCTCCTCGCGACGTTCCTCCTGATGGGAGAGCTCCTCGTCCGCTCCCTCGTCTTCCCGATGGAGGAGGGGACGCTCCGGACCGCCCAGGAGATCCTCGAGAAGCTCCACTACGCGATCCTCGGCGGGGCGGGGCTCCTCCTCGCGCTCGCCTGGAACGGGGCTTCCGGCCTCGTCGGCGGGACGCCCGGCCAGGCCTTCGCGGGAGCGCTCCCAGAGGAGCCGGCCGACCGCCCCTGGGACCGGACTCTCCGCGGCTGGTTCACGCTCTTCTTCGTCGAGCTGACCTTCTTCACGGGCTGGCTCGTCACCGAGGTCGACCTCGGCACGTTCTTCACGAACTTCGACAAGGCCTCGGGCGTCCTGCGCGGCCTGCTCCACCCGTCGGGCGCGGTCCTCTTCGAGGGGCTGATCCTCCTCGCCCAGACGCTCTTCCTCGCCTTCATGGCGACGGCCTTCTCGATCCCGATCGCGTTCGTCCTCTCCTTCGCCGCGGCCCGGAACCTGACGCGCGAGAGCCCGGCGGCGAAGTTCGTCTACACGGCGCTGCGCACCCTGATGAACCTCACCCGCGCCGTCGAACCGCTCGTCTGGGCGCTCGTCTTCATCTCCTGGGTCGGCATCGGCCCGTTCGCCGGCGTCCTCGCGCTCTGGGTCCACTCCGTCGCCTCGCTCGTGAAGCTCTACTCCGAGTCGATCGAGAGCATCGACCGCGGGCCGATGGACGCGATCAAGGCGACGGGCGCCGGGACGCTCCAGGTCCTCCGCTACGGCGTCGTCCCGCAGGTCATCCCGCCGTTCCTCTCGTTCACGATCTACCGGTGGGACATCAACGTCCGCATGTCGACGATCATCGGCTTCGTCGGCGGCGGCGGCATCGGCTACATCCTCAAGCCCCGCGTCGACCTCGGCGAGTGGGGCGAGGTCGGCACCCTCGTCCTCCTCATCGCCGTCGCGGTCTGGGTGATGGACCTCGTCTCGGCGCGGATCCGCGAACGGATCGTCTGAGGGGGGCGGCGGGAGCGTGGCCCCCGCGGGCTCGGAGCGCCCCTCCGGCCTGTCTTCACGCAATCGCGTGTTACACTCATTCTCGTGAAGACGACCTCCGATCGCCCCGCGACGCAGAACGTCACGCTCGCCCTTCCGAAGGGTGTCCTGACGCGCGTCAAGGTGCTCGCGGCCGAGAGGGGGACGTCGATCTCGGCTCTCCTGGCGGGCCTCCTGGAGGAGACGGTGGCGCGCGACCACGCATTTCGCCGTGCGCGCGAGCGGGGCCTCGCGGCCCTTCGGAAGCCCGCCGACCTCGGGACGCGAGGCCGGCGGCCCGCCTCGAGGGACGACCTGCATGAGCGCTGAGGCGCCGCGGGAGTTCGTCGACACGAACGTCTTCGTCTACGCCTTCGACGCCGGCAGCGGGGAGAAGGGCGAAAGGGCGAGAGCGCTCGTGAGGGATCTCTGGGAGGGAGGACGAGGCTGCCTGAGCCTGCAGGTCCTCCAGGAGCTCTACGTCACATTGACCCGCAAGGTCGCGAGACCCCTCGCCCCCGAGGCGGCGGGTCGGATCGTCGAGGACCTCTCGGCCTGGTCCTGCCACGAGCCGTCGAGGGCCGACCTGGTCGAGGCGATCGCGCTCTCGCGGAAGGCCCGGATCTCGCTCTGGGACGCCCTGATCCTCCAGTGCGCCCGCGCGAGCGGCTGCGCCGTCCTCTGGAGCGAGGACCTCAGCGCCGGCCAGAAACTCGCCGGCGTCGTCGTCCGGAACCCCTTCGCCTGACCCTTCGTCGCCCGATTCCGAGACGGGCCGGGGTCCGCCCCTCCTCCTCATCGCTGTCGCCGTCCGGGTGATGGACCTCGTCTCGGCGCGGATCCGCGAACGGATCGTCTGACCGGGGCGGGGCGGCTGGCGAGGCCCTTCGGCCCGGCGCCCGGCGAGCCGCTAGAATCGGCACGATGAGCGCGGTCGTCGATCCCGTTCGGAGCTTCCTCGAGCTGGAGAAGCAGCTGGAGCGGGAGCCCGAAGGCTCGCAGGGGGAGATCGCTCGGGGCGTCTACATGATGACGCCGCGGCCGCGGGCCGCGCACGGTGGAGCACAGGTCAACCTCGGCGCCGCCCTCCGGCTCCGTTTCGGCTGGGGCGAAGGAGTCGTCGCACCGGAGTGGCTCTTCGTCGCCGAGCCGGAGGTCCGATCGGAGGAGAACCTCTCGCGCCTCGTCCCCGACCTCGCCGCCTGGAGGCGTTCGACGACGGGCTGGCCCGACCTGAACGAAACGCCGGTGTCGCTCGTGCCGGAGTGGGTGGCCGAGGTCCTCTCGCCGACGACCGAGCGCTTCGACCGGAGCGTGAAGATGGGCGCCTGGGGGGCGATGGGCGTCGGTTACATCTGGCTCGTCGACGTCGACCGGCGGCGGGTCGAGACGTTCGCGAACGTCCGCGGCACGATGGTCGCCGGCTCCGTCCTCGAGGCGGACGCCGAGCTCGCCGCCGAGCCGTTCGGCGCGCTCGGCCTCCCGGTCGCCCGTCTCTTTCCCGGCTGACGCCGGGTTTCCGTCAGCCCTTCTTCCCCTGGTTCGCCACGGCCGCGGCCTTCGCGGCGACGGCCTCGGCGTCGCCGAGGTAGAAGCTCTTCAGCGGCTTCAGGTTCTCGTCGAGGTGGTAGACGAGCGGGACGCCCGTCGGGATGTTGAGGCCGACGATCTCCTCGTCCGAGATCCCGTCGAGGTACTTGACCATGGCGCGGAGGCTGTTGCCGTGGGCCGCGACGAGGACCCGCCGGCCGGCCTTCACCTCGGGGGCGATGACGCTCTCCCAGTACGGGACGGCGCGGGCGACGGTCTCCTTCAGCGACTCGGTGAGCGGCAGCTCCTCCTTCGCGAGCGAGGCGTAGCGGCGGTCGTGGCCGGGGAAGCGCTCGTCGTCGGGGGTCAGCTCGGGGGGCGGCGTCGAGTAGCTCCGGCGCCAGACCTTCACCTGCTCCTCGCCGAACTTCGCGGCCGTCTCGGCCTTGTTGAGCCCCTGGAGGGCGCCGTAGTGCCGCTCGTTGAGGCGCCAGCTCCGGATCACCGGGATCCACATCCGGTCCATCTCGTCGAGGGCGATCCAGAGCGTCCGGATCGCGCGCTTCAGGACCGACGTGTAGGCGACGTCGAAATCGTAGCCCCCTTCGCGAAGGAGGCGCCCCGCCTCGCGGGCCTCCTCGCGCCCTTTCTCGGTGAGGTCGACGTCGGTCCAGCCGGTGAAGCGGTTCTCGAGGTTCCACTGGCTTTCCCCGTGGCGCAGCAGGACGAGCGTGTACATGAAGGGCCCCCTCGTTCAGGCATTCGGAACGGGGCGCGGGAGGCGCGCCGAACCGGAGGCGGCATGTTATCTGCATCTCCGGGGCCACGTGGAGGGCCCGACATGAAGTCGTCCTCGAATGGGGCCAGCGCATCCCGGAAACCGTACAGCGGGAGCGCGCGGAAGGTCCTCGTCATGCTGACTGTCGCCGCAGCCGTCCTCGACGCGGGACGGGTGGCGGCCCAGCCCGCCTCGGACGCCCCCCGGATCGCCGCCTCGGCCGAGGTCTCGATCCTCGGAGTCGAAGTCGTCGTCACCGACAGGAACGGGAAGTCGGTCCAAGGTCTGACGGCGGCCGACTTCGAGCTCCGCCGGGGCGGCAAGCCCGTCGTCATCACGAACTTCCACGAGGAGCGGCGCGAGGAGGCAGGTGCCCTCCCGGGCGCGCCGGCCGAAACGGAATCGTCCGGATCGGCCCCGGCCGAGACTCGGTCGCTGGTCTCTCGGCAGCCACGGAAGGTCGTCGTCTTCGTCGACCGTCTCTACCTCCCCGAGCCGACCCGCCGTCGCGAGCTCTTCGACGGGGTGAAAGGGTTCCTCGCGAAGGCCCTGACGGGGCCGGGAGACGAGGCGATGATCGTCTCGTGGGGCGATTCGGTGCGGGTCGTCCGCTCCTTCACCGACGACCTGGCCGCGCTCGACGAGATCCTCGACGTCCTGGCCCGTCGCGTCGCCCGGCTCGACTCACAGGCGAACGAGGTCGCCGAGCTCGCTTCCCGCGACTTCTGGTTCGGGTCGCTCGCCGCGGACCCCCGCGTCGGCGGGACGGTCGGCTCGACGGAGATCTCGCGCGAGATCGGCGCGCTCCAGGCCTACGGCATGATGAAGGCGAAGGTGACTGCCCTTCGAGGCCTCGTCGCACTGATGGCGGGGATGGAGGGGCGGAAGTCGCTCGTCCTCGTGGCCCACCATTTCGGCCGGTACCCGGGGTTGGAGTTCCACGTCGGTCCGCGCAGCGCGCCCGTCGGGGGCACCAATCTGCGGGACGGGCAGCCCCTCCTCGAGGAGCTCGCGGCCGCCGCGAACGCAAGCGGTGTCACTTTCTACGGCATCTATCCCTACGAGAGAGTGGCGTTCGCCTCGGCCGCGGACTCCGCAGCCCTGAACCCGACGGCCTCGTCCGCCGCCTACGGGTCCGGGTTCGACGCGATCTGGACGAACGAGATGGCCGGCCTCAACTTCGTAACGAAGCGGACCGGCGGTTCGACGGCGGGTCACCCGGGCGAGCTGCCGCGCTTCCTCGACCAGGTCGCGAGCGACCTGGGGTCGTACTACTCGCTCGGCTTCCCGGCCTCGGGCGCGACGAAGCCGGAAACGCTGAAGGTCCGCGTGAAACGCGAGGGGCTGACGGCGCGGACCCGGACGACGGTGGCGGAGAGAACGGCCGAGGAGCGGCTCACCGACCGGGCCCTCGCGAACCTCTTCGCCCCCGACGCGAACTCGCGCATCGGCATCTCCGTCGAGGCGGGTGAGGCGAAGCCGGCCGGGAGCAAGTACCGGATCCCGCTCGAGGTCCGGATTCCCCTGGGCGCGCTCGTCCGGGTGCCGGGCCCGGCCGCGACGAATGGGAAGTTCTCGGTCTTCGTCGTCGCCGCGACGCCGAAGGGGGACTTCTCCGAGGTCGTGCGCCGGCGGCAGGAGTTCACGGTGAAGCGCGGCGAGGAGGCGAAGGCCGACGCCTCGCACCTCACCTACACGCTCGAGGTCGAGAGCGAGACGACGGCGGCGCGGATCTCGCTCGCCGTCTGGGACGAGATCGGCGGCGAGGCGGGCTTCGCGCTCGTCGGGAAGCGGAAGGGCTGAGCGCGGCGCGCGGCCGTCAGTGCGCCGGAGCGGCCGCCCGCCGGGCCTCGTCGAGCTGGGCGACCCACTTCGGGGCCTCGGGTTCGGCCCGGAAGAGGGCGCGCACGTCCTCCCCGCGGGCTGCCGCGAAGCGGTGGAGCCAGGACGGGCCCCACTTGCCGACGTATCCGTCCGGGCTCTTCCAGGCGGGGTCGGCGAGCGCCTCGTCGAGCGTCACGAACGTGTAGCCGCGCCGCTCCAGCCGGGCGAGGAGGAGCGGCATCGCCCGGGCGTTCAGGGCGTTCGCGTGCGCGAGGTGGATCTGCGGGATCTCGCGGCCGAAGAGGGCGCGCGAGCGCTCCTCGTAGAACGCGACGCGGGCCTCGAAGTTCTCGAGGTACGTCTCGAGGAGGCGCGCGCGGGCGGCTTCGTCCTTTCCGGCGGCGAGCCTCGCGTCGGCCGAGGCGAAGACCCAGTCCTCGTGCTCGATGCTGAAGGGGGCGACGGCGTAGCCGCGTCCCGCGAGGAAAGACTCGAAGTCGTCCTTCGCCTCCTTCGTCGGCCCCGTCTGGGTGAACGGGTGGCGGAACCATCGGAGCGTCTTCCCCCGGCGGGCGAGGAGCCCGCGCGTGACGACCTCGCCCTGGACGACGGCGTCCTTCATCTTCGGAAGGGGCGTCGCGGTGAAGCCGACGTGGCCGAAGGTATGGTTCCCGAGCTCCATCCCGGCGTCGAGCCACTCCTCGAGGAGGGCGATCCGCTCGTCCACCTCGCCCGGGACGAAGAGGCGGTCCTCGTTGACGAACGCGACGGCGGGGACCTTCCGCGCCGCGAGCGCTGCGACGAGCTCCTTCGACAGCTTCCGGACCGCATCGAGCGGGAGGCCGTAGGCGACGAACGGAAGGTCGTCGATCGTGACGGCGACGGTGCGCCGGCCGGGGGCGGCGGGGGAGGCTCCCTTCTCCGCGAAAAGGGAGGCCGGAACGCCGATCAGGGAGAAGGCGAGGACGGCGGACGCGAGGCGACGATGCGGACGGGGCACGGGGACCTCCGGATCGTGAGATGGGGTGCGGTGCATTCTGCACGGTCGAGGGCCGAACGAAAGGGCCGGGTGGAGCGAGAATGGGGCGCCATGGCTCGAATCCTCGTCTCCGGCCTCGTGAACCTCGAGACGACCGTGAAGGTCGACGCCTTCCCGGTGCCGTACTTCCCGGTCCGCTACCCGTTCTTCGGCGTCGCGTCGTCGGTCTCCGGCGTCGGCTACAACGTCGCCCGCGCGCTCCAGGCCCTCGGGAGCTCGCCTCTCCTCCTCTCGCTCGTCGCCCCCGACCTCGCGGGCCGCCAGGTCCGCGACGCCCTGTCGCGCGACGGGCTGGACGGCTTCTGGGTCCGCGACGGGGCCCGGGAGACGGCGCAGTCGGTCGTCCTCTACGACGGGGAAGGGCGGCGGCAGATCCACGTCGACCTGAAGGACGTCCAGGAGCGGAGCTATCCGCAGGAGCTCTTCGTCCAGGCGCTCGCCGCGTCCGACGCGGCGGCCCTCTGCAACGTCAACTTCTCCCGGCCCTTCCTCTCCGCGGCGCGGTCCGCCGGGAAGCTCGTCGCGACGGACGTCCACGCCCTCTCCTCTCTCGACGACCCGTACAACGCCGACTTCCTCCGCGCCGCGCAGGTCGTCTTCCTGAGCGACGACGCGCTCCCCGTGCCGGCGGAGGAGTTCGCCCACGAGCTCGGGGCGAGGTTCTCTCCGGAGGTCGTCGTCGTCGGGTTGGCGGCGAGAGGCGCCCTCCTCCACCTCCCCTCCGAGGGGACCGTGGAGAGGGTCCCGGCGGTGCGGACGCGCTCCGTCGTCTCGACGGTCGGCGCGGGAGACGCCCTCTTCTCGGCGTTCCTCGACGGCTACGTGAGGGAGCG